>Ga0105100_10000139_pt1 | contig 40917 bp, 50 predicted proteins | sample PPLLak12cMay2015_2_FD_87033 | JGI IMG/M metagenome (GOLD analysis project Ga0105100, IMG submission 87033) | Freshwater sediment microbial communities from Prairie Pothole Lake near Jamestown, North Dakota, USA - PPLs Lake P8 Core (1) Depth... | ecosystem: Environmental > Aquatic > Freshwater >... | reverse complement strand
CCTTAATGGAGTCGAATTGATAAATTGAAACGGGCACTTCTTTCATTCCCAGCTTCTTGGCTATAATATATCTGTGCTGCCCGTCAACAATTCCGCCGTCCTCAGTAGTTACTATAGGATGATTTGGTAAAAATCCGTCATGAATTAAAAAGGCCTCGACGTCTCTAAGACGGTGTGGCTCTAGGCCTCTTTGATACGGTTTACCTACTTTTAGCCAGTCTACACTTACAAGTTTGTATTTCACTATAATCTTCATTTCTTCGTTCCTCCTTATGACCTTTGGTCTAAATGACCTTTGTTATTGTATCCGATTGTCAAGTATTTTTAATTATGTTTCCAATATTTCAGATACACATCGTCTGTAAGTGTACACTCTTTCAGGCGGCGCGCGGCGCCGGTTATTGGGAACTGCAGTGTCTTTTTGAACCAATCACAATAGTGACTAAAAGATGTTTCTTTAAAATGAGGGCATGTCCCGAATACAGAGCAGTGTGTTTCGTAAGATTTTATTGGACTACGTTTAGCTGTCCCCATCTCTTGCTCCTAGTACCTCTTCCCGATAGTGTAAATTTGCCTTGTGAAGAATGTATTCCCAGTCCAGACTTTCTCTATTACAGAGGTGTCTAAGGTCGACCAAAAGATCTGTTATGGCATCATCATAAAGATCCGATCCCGTAATTTCTGCAAATCGGCGCACTGCAAGAGCTGCCCACTCTGTACGATTTCTATTTGTTGGACACATATTCCGCCCCCTTAAATTTTAATGGTCCTCCCAGGTGGATTCGAACCAACCGTTAGACGATTATAAGTCGCCCGTTCTACCGCTGAACTATAGGAGGGTGTTCCCTTAATCTTCGTATTGAGCACCACCTTCGTTAATCTCTGCCATTTTATGTTCTTTCAAAAGCGCTCTCATTCTTTTGTTAATGGTATCACTGCCACATGAACAATTACAAAGATAAGCGATTCCGTTTGAGTGCGTCCCGCATCTTGTATCATCATATGTTTGTTCGAGTGTAAGACCTTTGAACAAGGTTTTATAGTTTCTCATAACGAGGAAGATTTTATTCCAACAAGAACTTAGGTACTCACTGTCGCTGTAGTTTCCGTCGCTTTTTCTTGCCCACTTGTCGAACATTTTTGTGACAGAGTTTTCTGTTTCGGGCTCAATACAGCCCCTTCTACAAATTACTCGAATAACAAGTGTTACCAAGGACAACATATGGGGAGTCGACATCCACTCTTTTGGGCCGGTCAATAACCATACGCCTTTGCTGTAGCAGTCGTGATCAACAGAGGCTATCTTTGACAAATCCCAGCCGGCTTCCTTTTCAAGCAGGTTTATTATACGCTTTGCGTTGAAAAGCCGTTCCTTGAATTCTTTCAGTTCTTTGCTGGCAATGTCGTCCGTGCCTATAAGAAGGCGGAGTTTGTCCATATCAATCAATGCAGCCTTTTCTTTTCCTAGATAATGAGACGTACCTACTACATGATCCATTGCAGCATCATGAAGGTACGCCTTGCACTGTTCAAAAGACATTATTTGTTTTCTTCCGTTGGCGGGGCTGGATACTAATGCAAATACTATGTCACCGCCCTTGTGGTTTTCAGAGTATATGTCGTGTTTTACTAAACCAGAATTAACTTTTATTTTCTCCATGGTTAACTCCTTGAACAGATTTCTATAAGTTTTTCTTTTATAAGGTCGTCCGACTTCTCTTTCATTCGTATTGTTTTGGAAAGTTCTTTGTCAAGAAGGCCTTTTAGATCTACCGTTGGTCCACTATAAGGATCCATTCTGAAAACACTATTTATGATTTTTTGACAACCAAATGGATTGTAAGGATCTTTTTTTGTTTCTGTCCATTCCGTCATAGTACGTGTGTCATATTTTTGTGGCTCGTCAAAGAATCTGTATGTACTGACCATCTGACTTACTGGAAATTTTGACGCTTTGGATAAGTAGTCCTTTCCTTCTATGGTGCAGTGGCCGCTATTGACATTTGACAATTTGTGGGCCACAACAAAGGCTACGTAGAAATCCATTTCAAGTTCGTTGACTAGGTACAACATCATCTTCACGATGTTTGTGTTGTCTCTCACATACCTAAAGTTGCAGAGATATGCATAGGCCAACGACGGTGGCATTTCGGAAATGTCTAGTACTATTTTCCCTTCCTTTTCTCCAACTGAATCATACTTAAGATATCTAGGCAATGCCTTGTTTTTCCTGGCCATCTTAATCCATTCTTGTCTTTCTTCCTGTGTCAGTTTTGGTGCTGCGGTTTTGCTGTACATACTTGCGATATAGAGAAGTCTATTGCTCGGGTTTGATGCCAAATAATGGCGGAGCTGAGAAAAGCACACACCAGTGAATCTTCTTCCTTTAAGTTGCTCGCACTTAAGCTCTTCGTTGGTTGGGATTTTTATCTTTTTTGGATCATCGGCGTTGTATATGTAATACACAACATGATAGTCGTTACCATATACGCCTGGATCTAATTTTGTTGCATCTATTTCGGGGGCCATTATCTTTCCTACCTCCTCAGGTAAACTTCAGAACTTCTTTTAAACTCATGGCTTTCAAAGAATCAAAAGCGTCCACATAGATTCCTTTACTGAGTTCCTGGAATCCAGGGCACGAGTTTATTTCTATAAAGTAGACGTTTCCTTTGGTGTCTACTATGAAGTCGCTTGCTCCAAAAGCCATTCCCAACATTCTTAGAACGGTTTTTGTTTCATTTATTGCGGTTTGATATGGACTAAATTGTGTGTTGTAAACAGACTCGAAGTAACCACCGTTGGCATAGTTCCAAGCTATTTCCTCTTTGCTACCGAATCTCTTTTGGACATGCCACTGCTTCATATTCATCCACAAGAAAGCATGAACTCGCAGTTCGTAGTCCCGATTTTTTATAAACTTTTGGTAGTATTTTCCATCTATTGGAAGTTTATTTCTCGCCTTTCTTATTCCGTAACCACCTTGTGAGTAAATTCTTTTCTCTATCCAGTCGCCTATATTGTCCGGCTTTCCCAATGTCAGTTTACTGTCTGGAACCAGGAGTTCAGAGTCTCTTGCGAGTCTAATGACTCTCAACTTTGAATGGCCAACGTGTGGATTTATCGTTGGTATGTGTCGGGCCGGCGGAAATTTGGCATAAAAGTTTTGTAGTCTCATGCCACTCGCGCCATAATTTATTAGCACGTCTGTATGGCCCCCAACATATCTCTTAATATCCGTGCCTTCGAGAATGCCTTTAATAGCACTTGACCCTTTTACTCCGAAGATACGTACATTACAGCTCATCGTCCAGTGTTTTCCTTCCAGTTATTACATCTTCAACCCACTGCTCGAACGTTCCTTCTCTTCTTTTTTTATGCCGTGTTTTCAGTGATTTGTGTTTTCTTTCTCCAGACGTTTCCTTTACTTCAAAACCCTCGTCTGGGTCTACTCCAAAACTTCCGCCAGATTCTTTTTCTGCTTCCTTTCGGTCTTCGTTATCCTCTTGACCGATTCCTTCACCAACCATTATACCAACCGTGAGGTCGCCTAGGTCTATATCTTTGTCAAAAGACATATTGTTTGTCCTTTCTTTGAAAGTAAAAGGGAGGGATTCCTTAACGGACACAACTCCAGGGTCCGTCCTCAGTAGAGGATATTACCGACCGTTGGGGATTTGAGTTGTGAATCCCTCCATGGTTAATGATTTTGCCGGCCGAAAAACCGTAAAAACAGCCGGCATTAAGAGGAGGTAAGAGCCATGAAAGTTGAAACCAGATGAAACAACAACAGTCTGTTCGTTGATTGGTGGTAAACGAACTACGGTTTTCTTGTGTCAGCCAGGCGGCCCCACCTAGCTGACGGGCTTTGTACCTTAGTAAAACAAGGAGGTAAATCACAATGGGTACAAGCCAAGAGAAATTGAAAACTTGCGTTCCTGTCAATCAAGTCTCTAAACACGGCGGCCGGTCAATAATTATCGTCTTTATATCTGTCATCATTAATTTTTAAAGACCATAGCCGTAAGATGACACAATTGACAGAAACAAAAAAGCGCCCGCCCCTCACCCACTCGACCTCTCTTCCCAAAAAGAATTAATACTTTTTATAGAAAAAACTAGCCTCTAACCTACGATTACCTTCTCGGTATGTTTCATTACTTCGCGTTTCGGCCCAAGGCCTACTTTACTTTTCATTAATCCAGGGACCTACACTCGGAGTTCGGTTCGAAAGAGATTTGAATCTATAAATCGTATTCCTCCTTCTCGAAAAGAGTTTACTAAAAACAACTCCCGCATCTTAACAATATCTGCTTCTCAGGCCTGCCAAAAGGTCGAGGCCTCCGCAGCGTTTGTTGCTACGGGTGTTGCTTACAACACTCGTGTCCTTTCGCCACAGTGAAGGGCTACTCGAACACGAGAAATACTAAACTCCCCTTCCCTCTACGTCTGGATCGGATCTAGGTCGTACCAGAGGAGGTATCGTTGGAGGTATTACCTTAATTCAGTTTCTTGTGTGGGCGGGTGGTTATTACCGCCAGCAATTTTTGTGGTGGCGGGGATTCGAACCCCGCTTCTGCCTTTCGCGTGGGAGGCTCTCCTTTACCGACAATAGGGGCATGCGACGAAGGAAGCCTTTACTCCGTCAAAAAGGTTCACATGCCGTATTTTTGAATTCGTTTTATGTTCCAATATAACCACACGTTCCGGTTATAGGTCGACAGGAAAGAATTCTAGACCTGTCTGGGTTAGAACACCGCAAAAAATAGCATTAGCCTGATCTATGCTACACCAATCACTGCTCTCAATTAATAGTCCTCTCAGAATTCCCTTGTGGGGAATACATATTGATGAACCATAGTTAGAGATTACGATAACAACCACCCTATATACAAGCTCAACAGGACACACGAACGCTTGGAGCATTCGACCCCTATCGAGCTAGTAGGCAGAAAACTACCAATCAATTGTCTTTTGACTTATTGACAACAAACCCCACAGGCAACCAACCATAATGTCCATCAGCTCGTTGTAAATCTTTTCGCGGTCCTCACTCTTATCTGTGTGGACGGCTTCACAAAGCTCTAAATATTCCTCTGTGATTAAACCTAGAATCTCATGGACAGATGCAAAACCGTGGTCCCCGTATTGGCGAATGCGGTAGTGCAAACGCTGTTGTAGGGCCCCAATAATACCCTTCACATCCCCCACCCTACATATCCTTCTGTTTTCCAACGTTTCGCCCCCTTTCAGGACATCTTGTAGTATAGGTATTCAGCAGCAAGCTTTATTAGTTCCTTCTGAGTATTTACTTTTGGGTTCTCAAGCACCTGCTCCAGAAGGTAGTTCAAAATCTCTCCTATCCGCTGACCCTGTCCGAGATTGAACACAGACATTAAAACCTCACCATTGATGTCCAAATCCTTTATCTCCAGACCGGTGCTGCTTGCGTATACATCTATTATTCTTTGTTCAAAGTCATGTTGCCTTTCCGTTACTGGAATGGTTTTGAAACCGTTACCCTTTCGTTCAGCCCTCCTAAGTTTAAAAAGCGGTAGATTTCCAAGGTCTTCCAGGTCGTGCTTCTCTATGCCCGCTTTCTTTATAAATCTTCTAACAGCAGCATCCGAGAAGTCACGTGTGTAATGATACATGTGCAACCGAATCAAGTGTATAACACGGACTGAAATCTCTTTTTTGTATCTCAACCTCTCCAAAATTCCCTTTGCCAAAGAGACACTTACTACCTCGTGTTTATGAAATGTGGTTCGGTCACCATGCTCTTCTCTTGTTTCCGGCTTCCCGATATCGTGCAACAAGGCAGCTAGTCTTAGAACAAGATCTCGTTCTATGTAGTCGCAGGTATACAAACAGTGTTTGAATACGTCGAACTTGTGATACTTTGAGTCCTGTTTGACGCCGGCACAAGAAGCGAGCTCTGGTATAAGTATCTCCATAAGGCCCGTCTTCCTCATCAGCTTTAAATACTGTGATGGTTTGGACGAGAGGAGAATCTTGTTGAACTCTTCACGAATGCCTTCCACTGGAGCATGCCGAATAAGGTCTCTCCTCTTGAAAATGGCCTGCATCGTTGGGTTGTTGATACGGTATCGCGTTCGTGCGGCCAAAGAAATAGCACGCATCATACGAATTGGAGAAGCCTCTATACACACATAAGGATCACCAACTGAACGTATAACTCGGTTCTTTATATCCTTGTATCCCCCGAAGAAATCTATTAAGTCGTTTCTAGACTTAAAATTAATCGGTAAATACATGGCATTGATGGTAAAGTCCCTAGCTTCAGCGTCCTGATTTAATGTATTCGTAATGCTGAAGTGTCCTTCTTTGTCCCTTGGTAGGACTATTTGTGCCTCTATAGAATCACCGGAGGCTCTAAATAGAATTATTGGAACACCGAATGTCGTGTGCACATACTTTGCACTTCCGTACCTATCTAGGAAGGCTTTTATCTGCGGCGGGCCTAATTTCCGGACTACGATATCTAAATCATCGTTTCCTTTTCTTCTCATTAGATCCCGCACAAAGCCTCCAACCAAGAAGACTTCAGCACCATGAAATCCGTCTAGCTTCTGTAGAACAGTCATGGTTTTCATTGTTAATCCTCCAGCAAATCATATTTAATCTCCTCCATCTTTGAATCTCTTCAGCCTTTTTCTCATTTTCCGTAGTTTCTGCACTACCCACGGGGCTTTGTGGCCAAAGCACTGCCCAACCTCTTCAAACGTTTTACCCTCCATAATCATATTTGATATAGCAAGTTCTACTTCAGTCATGTGGGATCTTAGTTTTTCTACTAAGAGTTTTGCGTACATCTGTTCCTCTGTATTAACATAAGCCTCTTCAACTTCGACCTGGCCGCGCGGCATAGCTTGAGCACGGCTTACCAATGCGTCTTGAGAAATGTTTAGCCTTCCGGCCTCTGCAACGATAAGGTTTCTAAGATAGATATAGTCCTCATGCAAATCTGGGGATAGGAAAACCTCCCTTTCTCCACGAAGTATGGAATTTATGTCGTCTTGTGACAATAAAGCGCTTCTCAAAACATTTTCCAGCTGATTTACCCACCTATTTATTTTTCTTAGGTAGGCAGGTATCGTTACTGGCGCAACGAACTCCCTTACATACTTGTCGATTACACTTCGGATCTTATAGATGGCAAAAGTTTTGAAATCTGTGCTTCTCTTTGGGTCAAAATCCCTCTTTGCCTCGGCAAGGCCAAACACCGCTTCACCAAATATGTCAGCTCTTTCTAAACCATATCGTTTGGCATATGACCTTGCCAAGTCATTTAGCATTTTCGAAAACTTCTTGAACTCAGCTTCTGCCTCTTCTACGGTTTCGCCCAGAAGGTGTTTAGGAAATTTCCTCTGTTTAGGAATAGTCAGCACCAGAGAGTATTGAAACTCTTGGTTTTTCAGAGTCCTCTTATGCAGTTTGATAGGAAAGACACCTATTGACATTTTTATCTCCTAGCATACCCTGCCGGGGTCGGCAACTTCTTCATCTTATTTTTCCCAAAGAAGCCGCCATTCTCAAGGTATTCTTTTCCGAGCCGTGTTAAAATACGACCTTGTCCTGACCGAATGACTAATCCCTTTTGAATTAGAAAAGGTTCAATTGAGTTTAGAATTGTTTTGCTTGCTTCATTGATTATGATGGCCAAATTCTCCAATCCGACAGGCTCATCAATTTCATAGAGAGCCTTCATAAGTCTTATTTCTGTCTCTCTTAAGCCGTCTTTATCCACACCTAACAGGTGGAAGGTTTCCTCCGCAATCGCCTCCGTTATCTCGATGTTTCCTTTCACTGTAGCGATGTCCCTACACCGCTCAAGGTATCCAACCAGGATTCTGGGAATGCCACGACCACGCTGCGCAATGGACTGTGCACCACCCGTTGTTATTTTAAGACCCAGTCTTTCTGCATGCACCAAAACAATCGCAACCGACTCATCAAAAGAATACGGTTTAAATATGAACCTCATCTTAAACCGATCAAGAAATGGTTTTGATAAAAGCCCATCGTTAGTTGTGGCGCCAATCAATGTGAAAAATGGAACCCAGTAGTTCCCGTCTTTGGATTCTAATGAAAAATTCTCCATCGCAACGCCCAGCCACTCCTGAACTTGTAATGGTTTCAGGTTGTGTATTTCGTCGATAAAGATTATAGCCGGTTTTATTTTTCCTATAACCTTCCCAAACTCGTTGTAGCCGGTGTCGTCCAACTTTTCAAATAGAACCAGGACGTCTTCCATTTTCTTTAACGCGTCGGGCAGAAGCGAGATAAAATCTCCGCCACTAAGATGCGCTACACGCTTTGCCATCGTTGTCTTTCCGCAGCCTGCAGCACCAGCAAATAACATGTGTGGAACCTCGGCGTTTAGCGCTTTTGCTGACGCTAGGGCCACTGCTATCTGCTGTTGAATTTTGTCATTGCCTACGATCTTCATCTCTCCTCCGTAACTACTGCCGTGGCGGGGCATAGGGGAATCGAACCCCTCTTCTCAGCTCGACAGGCTGGCGTCCTACCGATAGACGAATGCCCCAATTCTTTTAGTCTTCAAACGGCGTGCCTGCATAGTCATTGAACACGCTGTTCTCCGACGTGATTTTGGTTTTTGATTCTTCCACTTCGGACTTTATTGCCGGCAGCTTGGACTGAAATTCACCTTTTGCTATCAAGTCCAATTTGTCACACATTTTCTTAAGTGCGGATTCCGTCGGTCTTTTTGTCTTCCTCTTTAATACACACGGTTCTGGTTCTTTCGCCGTAGTTTCTACGAAGCCACTCACTGTTCGAGTTGGGCATCTATAGATACCAGACGTATCTCCCAGTGTATTTGGTATCGGCAAATGAATTGGTTTTGTAACGCTTGGTTTTGGGGTAATTGTGTCGTAATTCATTGGAACATTCTTGAACAACGTTACATCTAGCAGACCCTTTTCGTCGTTGTTTGGTAGTGCTATTCTTTTTAGTTTTTCAAATACAGATAGTGCCAAATCACGCGCCATTTTTTGGTCGTTAGCATCAGCCATGAAAAATGTGAAGATTCGTGTTGGACCATCCGACACCTCAATGGAGAGAATGGTGAAGTGTTTAAGGTTGAAAGCACGAGCAACATCCTGCTTGGTCACAATCCAAAGGAACTGATCACCAGAGGCCATTTCGTTTTCCACACCCCGGAACAGACCCCTCTCAATGGAATCTGCGTTTCCTTTTTCACCCACCAATTCGACTATTCCATAGTCCAGGTTTTCGTTATTGGTGTTGTTGTTGACATAGAGATCCATGATTTCTTTTCCTCCCTACTGTAATTACGAAGTGATCTACGTTCCAGTGTTTTCTTACAAAAGAGAAGCCAAGTGATTGCACCATCTTTAGACTTGGTGCATTGTCTTCTCGTATCGTTGCATATATGTAATTTGTTGGACAGTTTGCTATCGCCAGTTCTACCAACTTCTTTCCTATTCCTTTTCGTTGATAGTCTGGTGAGACACAAGCGTGTCTTACTTCACACAAATCGGCGTCGCGCTGAGTTAATCCTACACATCCAACTACGCGGTCGTTTACAACCTCTACGAAGTAATCTGTTTTTTCTCGACAGATTGTAGCGGCTGTATGACATTTATACAATTTATTGTATGTGTTCAGCAACGTCGCTATTTGATCAGCCATTTCATTTTGTGATAAAGAAACATAAAATTGTGCCATCACGCACCTGCCGCTAATCTTTTCTTAAGCAGCTTTTCTACTGCCGCTGCTTCTGCTTCGTCAGCACCCTCTATCAAGTCGAGAAGCTCACGAACCCCCGAGAGCCTTTCCTTTGCCGAGTTGGCCCCCAGTTTGCTTTTGCCGCCCTTTGCCTCAGCTCCGACAGCAAAGAACCCCACTTCCTTTTTGTTTTTGATAACCTGTTTGGGTTCGACTTTCTTTACCGGCTGAAGAATATTCTGAAGCTCGTTATTGAAAGCATCAATATACGCTTTGAATGTTGTTCCTTCCAACCCTGGTCCCGAATTGACCTCAATGACCCAAGGTTTACCGTCGCTGTCCAAACAGCAATCCACGGCACCAAATTCAAGACCAGCCGCTTTCAAGGCACCGATAGCGACATCAAGCAGTTCTTTGCCAACATTCTTTACCGTTGAAAACTTCCAGCCCCTTTTGTTACTTCGTACAATCATGTCTACGTGCTCGTGTTCCTTTGCAATTCTAGCCAAGGCATAGTCCAGCGTATCTTCGTCGAGCTTCTTTTCTGCCTTCTTGGCATACTCATGAATCTTTTCTTTTCTCTGTTCAACAAAGGCTTTCTCCATGTCGTCTCTTTTGACTTTCTTTTGTGCATGAAGAAGCGCACCTTTGAAAACATGTATCCGGTATTCATCCACTATGTCGATGTACTCCTGGAAGTACTGCGCACCCTCTTCGATAGCATTCTTGACATGCGTTTTCGTAATGCACAGCCAGAAACCCTTACCGCCCTGATGAAACTTTGTTCTCCCAACAAGGGGGAGTGTGATGGTGGGATTCTTTTTATCCAGCTCCTGCATCACTTTATTTGCTTCGGTAAATAGTGCGACGACGGTTCTTCCGTTTATGATTGTATTCATAAGAACCTTTAAAGTCGTCAACTTGTTACGGTTTGCCCGAATGCAGTTGGGGTGATTGAGTGTGATCGTCCCGGCCGGGAAGTTAACGTCCTCGTCTGTCTTGGTACCCCAGCCTATGACGATCTTCTTTCCTTTTGGTGCATCTTTATCACCGTCAATACCCAGTTCTTCTGCCAATTTTTTTCCAGTCACGTCAGTAGCGCCACTGTACCAAATATAAGCATCTTTCTTTGTCATGTCAAGACCCCCTCGTTTAGACTTCGATTATGAACTTCTTTTTTGTTAACCAGTTGGTTTGTATCTCCTTGTCAAACTTAGAAAATTCCGCGTGCTTTATTTTTAATACCTCACAAAATCCGTCAATGTATTTGGCGTTTGTTTTATCTTTATAGGTTGATAGATTCATTAACTTTTTGTGTAATTCATTTATTCTCGCCGCCGTCATGTAGTTACTTGGGCTTTTTGTCAAAACATCTACCATAACGCGCGACGGTAGTGTACAACCCATGTCGCTTGCTAGTGGTATTGAATTCCATGAATCGAAATTCGGTGACCATAAACTCATCCCGGCAAAAGTCGCAGGCAGTACATAACTGTTTTCGTAATTATGTTCTGCTACCTTTTTGAAGATCTCATCTATAATGGCTTTGGCTGTTCCGAGAACTATCTTACTCAAAGAGGGATGCGTCAACCACATTCCAGAAAGCGTTCGATGTTCAAGCCTACCAATGTCTGTTCGGAGTTCTCCAAATCGACCAAATCCCTTTAGAATTCCGATGCCACCATCATCCTCGCGTCTTTTTGCACCATCGGGGCCATCCAGCACAACCAGAGGTAGTGCTAGATATTCATCCAGTATTTTGTTCATTACCTTGTACAACTTGCCCCGCAACGCCGCCGATTTTTCCATAAGTTGCATCGGGTTTCCTACATGTATGTGCCCACCAACTGGATATGGTCGATTTTTATCTTTGTGAAAACACGTAGATACCCATGAAAACTTACTCACTGCCGAGTTTTCATTGGCGTTTTTCTCAAAGATTCTTCGGATGTTTTCAACCAACATTTCAGCCGTTGTTGCTGGCTGCGGCCTTACCTCAGCCATTGCGCCGTCGCAACCCATCTCACCATCTTTGTCGAGGATGTATTGGGCACTTATGACCTCGCCGTTTCCTCGATCAAAGAGTAGAAACTCCGGGTCTGTGCCAAAAACCGTTGACGAAATACCGTCCGAAATCCATATGTCGGCGATTTTTTCTTTGCCACCACATATGTATTTAAAAGTTTTCGTAGTTACAAATCCTATACAAGATGTTTTGTCTTCCGTTAAGGTGCCCTTTGCAACCTTTTCCCTTAACATGTCTAGGTCACTTTGGAAAGACTGGAAAATACTAAGTATGATTGGTTTGCCTTTGCCGTCCTCATTGATAGGACATAATTCGACACGTGAGTCACTGAAGCCAAGGCCTTCCCTTGTCTTAGCCGACATGCGAATGAGAGCATGTTCGTCTCGGTCTCCTTTCTTATTGGCATCCATTTTTGTGGACACCATGAGGACAAGTTTTTTCTTGGACATGACAAACCCCCTATCTGTTGGCCTTCTCCGCAATCGTCGCTTTTATAATGCGCAATACTTCGCTTTTTCTTTCGTCGCCAGCCGAGAAGATTTTGTTAAATACATTACTCGGAATTTTTTTGCCATTTTCGAAAGCCTCAATGACCGCGCGTTCGACGGCTGCTTGTCTACAACCAACACCCGAGCGCTGCAAAATGCTGTCAAATATGAAAACGAAGTTCTTCAGGTGTCTAATATGTTCTTCTGCAACCGATGTTTTTTCGTCTGCAGTGTCTGCTCTTTTGGCGGCGCAAAACCCCTTCAGATATCCAGCGCGAAGAAATACTCTTTTCATTCGGTTTGCAAGAGCAGTTAGTGGAATCGACTTAAGCGTTTCTTCATCATGAATTTCAAGCGCGTCCAAAACCTCAGACACGGCTTTAAATGAGGCTGCTGCTTTTGCAACTTCTTCAGCACCTTCGACGGCTTGAGTATCTACTGTTACGTCTACTTCGACTGTTGTAGATGTGTCATCCGGATTAATAAGCTCTACTTCTAAGCGCTCTGTCTTTTTCTGAGGTTCAACGATCTTGGGTGCAGGTAATTCCTTAATTTCTACCTTTTCTGCTAGGATTCCCGTGTCGGCGTCCTTACTCTCCACTAATTCGAACTTCGAGTTCGCACCGCCGTCTCTAGATAATTGTTCTATTTTGTTCCCATCAACATCAACTTCCACGTTTCCAGCAATCCTTCCTTTTTCTATGGAGTCGGGAGAGATTGTGCAGATGTACTTCCGCATCTTTTTACTCCAGACCTTACCGGCAACCTTTGAAGAAGTCACGTTTTCTGTAGGTGTAGTAACAGTGGTCTCTTTGGTTGGGGGGTTGGGCAACGCCGGCGGGTTAGAATCTGTTTTCGTGTTTGCACTGTTCGCACCTGTGAAGTTGCTTCTGTTATAGTTACCCACATTAGTATATGTCTTAGAATAGCCATTCTTAATTAATCTAGGCATACTTTCCCAGTCATAGAGGGACATAATTTCTGTTTTGGGCGTTATGTCTGTTCTTAAATCGAAGATGACGGCACTGTCGTCCGGCATGATCTTGTATTCTACATCACCTTTCGAAATCGTCGGAAATGTATGCCCAGATATGTACAGATTTATGAACTTGTTGTACCGAAAGATAGCGGTTTCGATAAACTTCTTTTCGCTCGAACAGACGACTAGGTGAAGTGGTTTAATGAGCGCCATGTCTATCGGCTTTCCATTACGGAATGCGCTCACTTGATAGGGGTTATTGCCGCTCATTGTCAACACGGCGAACGTCCCATCAAGTCTTTGCACAACTTCTTTGAGCATTGGAGCGGTAATCGGCTCAGTTCCATTTTTGGAATAGTGATGGATCAGCCGAAAGATGGCTTCACTGTCAACTGTGCCGTCCCTTTTACATTCAAGATGTTTAAAGATTTTGTCATCGTTTTCGACCGTTCCGTTATGTATACCGATGACATCGCCTATTCTTATCGGATGGTTGTTGTTGTTATCCAGCGAGCTTCCCCTTGTAGTCTTTCTACAGTGGCCGAGGAATACTTTTGCTGGTTGCTGTGTTTTTCTCCACACCTTGATTATACCACCATATTCCTTTTCGTTTTTTCCAAACCGCGCAATAAATTCAATTGCGGGTATGCCCATCTTCAGACCTATGTAGTTTCCGTCTTGGAACATAAGGGCAACACCTGTCGCATCAGCGCCTCTTTCTTGCGTCAGTTGTAATAGTTCGGAGCCTAGGAAAATCATTGACTCCTGTCGAATTCTTTCTTTTTCCTCATTTAGTTCTCCGAACGCGAACTGACCTATAATTCCGCACATAGTTTTGCCTCCTAAGCAACTTGATATCTTTCTCTACATAATTCAAAGCGTCTCATTTCATTTGAGAACAAATTTATGCAAATGCCGTGATCTTCTGCCAAAGAAATTGACGTTGGCTCACCAAGTATGTCGTCAAAACCCACTTCTTGCAACGCATTTTTTATGAAAACAGACAGCGAAGCAAAGACCACAAGACCACATTCTTCATAATGAAATATTGATATTGGATCTGTTCGTCGAAATAACCACAGTAGAAACGGATTGTACCGATCCACCATTGCACATGCGTAACTTCCTTTTACAACTCTGGACATCTTTGTAATGGCTTCCAATGTGTCTATCTTTGTTTTATGTGTGAAATAGTCTATCAAACGGAATATGACTTCGCTGTCGACCAACCCGGCTCGGTCGAATCCTTCAAACTCAATAAATCTACTGAAGAGATCTTCGTCGTTGTTTATTATTCCGTTATGAACACCGACTACATTTGAACAAACAATCGGGTGGTTGTTATTATTGTCCCTCTCTGTTCCTTTTGTTTTTTGCCGGCAGTGAGCAATAATGCTGATTGCACCATGTGCGTCGTTTGTAAGATATTTCGAACATGCACTGTGAAATTCCTTCGTCGTAATAAACTTACTCGCTGTTTGCGGGCTTTTCAGGACTGCTATCTCAGTGTTATTTGTAAACGCTATACCCGATGCATCAGTGCCGCGCATTTCAGCCTCATCGAAGAGATTCTGTATGAAATTCCTCGTGATTGTTGGGGACGTCATGTCACATCCGTTTTGAAAACCTAATCCAAATATTCCACACATTTTTCCCCTCCTAGATTGAAACAACCGTCCCAAGTTTATCTGACCATATCAAATCACCGTCGTTTCTTTTGGACTCAATATAGTCTCGGACTTTTGTCTCAATATTTTCATCTGCAGCGCTAAACTCTTCCTTTATGGCAGAACTTACGGCCACCACCCACTCGGAAATCGTCTTGCACTCGTCAATAAGCCTCATGTCTATATACTCATTGACCTTGGTTTCAAACCGAGTTTCTTCGGTTCTAGGTACTTCAATGTCTTTCTCGATCTTCTCCCAATCCTCCCCTTCACACCTTCGAAGTGCTATGGGCTTTTGAGCAAGACATTCTAATACGTTATATGCCGGACCGGTCTTGATGAGAATGTGTTTCAATTGTCGGCATAAGTCAAGACTTTCCTCCCTTAAAACATCGTAATACTTATGAAGATTCGAGGTATCACTAAAGCGATCACCTGCGTTGTAATCCTTCATGTTGTTCATCATGGCTTCTTTGATTTGCAACGACTTGTCCAACCATTCCTTGTCTTCTACTTCCAATATGCCATACCTAGAAATCTCCACCGCTTTAACGGCCAAAGCATAATACAAACAGGCCATTGCGGCTATAGCACTTGGGCAAAGAATTCCGTCTGCAGCCCTCATTTCCACGTGAAATCTTTTTACATTCCCCGCAGGAGTGAAAGAGCAAAGTTCATAGTTCACCCATCCATATTTATTGCCGTGGGGATTTCCACACGCTGAATTATGCCGAACTGTAGCCTGTACATTTGGCATGGTGTTTAAAACGGCAGAAATTGGAAGGACACTAACTCGAAACTTCTCCCACCTCGTCATGTGTTTAGGATTGTCCAATGCTATCGTCATCCAAGTGACTGCATTTTGGTACCTTCGACAAAGCTGATGGAAATTCGCCATAATAATTTCTGGCATATCTTTTTCCATCTCACTGATATTGGTCGGAACGCCTGGAATTTCCAAATTTTCAGCATCATCCTCTCTTTTTTGTTTGTTTGTTTTTCCATAATAGCTTGCTAAGAGATGCATATGTGTGCTACATCTTTCATTCATGTATGCACCTTTGGATACTGCTTTGTCCATAATGGACTTGACCATGGAATAGAATTCCCAATAATCCACGCGGCGCCCGACAGTCACAACCTCCATTCCCTTGTCACCTAACAATGAGCCGTCCCGAGTAATGCTGTGAACACCAGTTCCAACAATGCCGTAACAGAGAGAGGGCCTTAACTCTTCTTGTATACGGCTTCGGATTTCGTTTGGGTTTTTTGATGGATCGAATCGTTCTTTACACCCGTCACATTTTATTTTGAACTTTTCGCATCCTATGCACGCAGTTTCAAAATCTGGGCAGTAAACACCATCGCATGCTGGCATTTCACAGACGCTCTTTTTGACGCAAGTCGTCCAACAACCAGTGTTTATGCTTACACAGGGGCAGCAAGGGTTATTTCCTTTACATCCACCCTTCTGGTCCGGGAGATTAAACTCGAATTCTGCCCCAACTTTCAGTATCTTTTTCAAAGCACCCTTCCAGTACACCACATCAGCGGCGTCTAGAACTGGCCGACTCTCATGCTTCAGAAAAACCCAGCGATTTCTGCTGTCTCTCATGATAGAATGACCTCCAGTTTTCTTCAATGGCGTCTGTATATTCCTCACCATTGTAAAAACTTCTAAACATTCCTTCGATAGACTTCCTTCTTTTGGAAAAACCCACCATCTTCATTAAATCGTTTGTGATGATGTCCAACTCTTTACGTGCGGGCTTTATACTAGTTGAACAAATTATTTGTGACAACGAAAAAATATCGGGAACGTTTGGGTAAATTTCTCTTGTATCTCTGTAGTCCTTTACAACGTCCAAGTTATGAAAATTATCTGTGCACGCCCGGAACCTGCTCATTGCATCTTCCATGACTATTGCACCTAGACCGAGGATACCCATCGTTAGAATCGGATGTCTTAGTAAGTATCCACCGGCAACACGATATTCAAAGGTTATTCCTTCTTGCCGCCATTCACCCGGCTTTCCATACTGAATATAGTCAGCCGACCTTCGAGTTACATCAGCCTCACCCTCAGGAATTATCGCCGGAATTCCTACGTAATAATCCAGAACACGGGCAATTTGGGTTCTTATGCACCACTCTTTGCTGCCTCGTCCACCAGAACGGAGTTCCTCTGGTATGCCAAAATGTAAATGAAATCCAGCAGAAACCTTACCATAATAAGAAGCGGCAATCATTTTAATGTTTTTTCCATCTATTCCTTTACGCGAATCCACCATCGCTCTTGCACGACACAAGCAATTATAGATATTGTTCGTCACGACTAACTCGCTTGTGCTTGGCAGTGGACGAATTTCCAACAGCATGCCATCTGAACCCACTTGTCCATATTTTATGAATAGCTTACCAGCATTCAGCAACTTACCTGTGTTGGCTTCTATCAAAAATAATTCTGGATCACAACCGAGCGTTATGCCGTTATAGACGTCTATCTGCTGTTCGCATTTTACTTTCTCTTCTTTCAACAACAGACCGTCGAAAACATTTCTTGTAACATACCCGGCCAAAGAATCGTTTTTAACGTCTTCTTTGTATGCATCGGATACCCGTAACGAAATGATGTCACCCTTTGTTGAACGTAGATTTATGAAACTTCCGATTTCTACGTCACATATTTCGCGCAACTCCATAGGCATTCGGAGTAGTCGGTCTTCAAGTGTACCTAAACACTGACTTTTATTGTTCATTGAGTTAGATATTCTCAGCAGAATTCTCATAAATTTCTAACCTTTCTCTCAATCGTAAGGTTCAACATTTAAACCGAGACGTGAATAAGCACCGCTCCTTGAATCATTTCTTGAGCTGAAAAACTGATCTTTTAAAATACCTATGTCTACGTCGACATAGTCGTAAACGATTGCATCTTCTTTCCCCTTAGCTGACCTTTGAATTCTCCCCACCAACTGCTCAACTTTTCCTTCTGCTCGAAAAGGTGTGGTTATAAAAACACGGTTCATAAAATCGACATCAAAGCCTTCCCCCAACAACGCAAACGTTGTTACCAACACAGTGATTTCGCCGTCATAGAATCTTCTCACTTGTTCATCCTGATACTTGGAGCTGTAGTCACCAGTGGCTATACCTGTCTTAGGCCAACCAGGCAGTATTAATTCATGAAGAATTTCACAGTGTCTTTTGCGATCACTAACAACTAAGCAAAAGTTTCCGGTGGATGCTTCACGTACCACGTCGCTGGTGATAATTGTATTTCTCTTTTTATTGTCGACAACGTGGTTAGTTATGATGCTTGCAGCGTTGTTTGTTTCTATGCGCCGCGGAGATCTTATCGTTCGATAGCGAACAGCAGGGATTACAATCCCGCCGTGCTTTTCCACTTCTTTCACCCCTATGATTGTCCTGGCAGGACCAAGAGTTTGAAACATTATTTCCTCCAGTTTATCTCTTCTGTACGGCGTGGCGGTAAGCCCGTAAAGGTAATAGGGATTTAGTTGGTTTATAACTTTTAGGAATGTCGCTGCCGGGCAATGATGTGCCTCGTCTACAATTACCAAACCAAATTGATCGTACAGACTCTTTAACTCCTCTCTTTTACTCACCAGCGTTTGTACAAGACCGATAGTAAAAACGTTGCCAAGCTTCCACTTGCCTGCTCCCAAAAATCCGTAATCCTCTTTCGATAGAGAAGGAAGCGATGTTTGTGCCCTTTCTTTGGCCTGTTTAGCCAATCTATTTGTGTGTGTTATCCATAAAGTTGGTTGGCCTAGAGCCGCCACTATACTTAAACCTATTATTGTCTTCCCGCTTCCGGGAGGGGCTATTAGTAGCCCCTCTTCATATGCTATAAGGTCTATGACATGGCTCATTTGGTAAGGCCGGTAATCTATTGGAGAATCGATCTGAAGGTAATCAAACTTCTTTCTATTGTCTATTAATGCATACTTTTTTATGCCGGCCTTTTCTATTTCTTCCTGCAGCTTTGGCAGACAGCCACGTGGAATTGAGATTCCTCCATATATATTACTAAAATTATAGAGAAACTTTGGGATACCACGCACGCTTCTTCCAGCATCTACCGCAGCATCATATAACGGATTTGCGATTGTAAGATACTCAATCAGCTTATCCATTATGAAGTGTGGTGCCGACCGCAACAGCACCCGGTTCGATATCTCGATTTCCATCCTCCAATATCCCTTCTACCTGTTTCCGAAAGTTTTCGTCGTTGCTAATAAAGAATGTTGAGTACGGCATTATTACTTCCCGAGATTTTTTATTTGTTTTCTTGTATCCTTGACCTTTTAAACTCAGAAGTTGTTCTTTGAAATCGCTGTAGCAGTTCGAATCAACACCACATTTATTTCCGTGTTCTGAGTAGCCACAGATTCCAGCGTAGCAGAAAACTTCCCGAAAACTCGGCATGCTGATTAGATCTTTACTAACCAAGTGAGTTTCTACCCACATCGATAGTTTAAGTAATTTGCCATACACCTCCATCATAAATGTTTTGGGGTCTTCTAGGTAGAACAAGTAGCAGAATTCCGGTTTCGAATCGGGGTGGCACATTCGACATTGGCTACACACAATGTCTCGAAATTGCACCTTACTATAAGTTCTATCCTTTTCTTTACCCCTCTTTTTTTTCTTTTTTCCCATTACGATCTCTTCCTTAGTGAAAGGAATGCCTCTTTGGCTGTGCGGCCATCTGGTAGTTTCCAAAATGTCCAACCACTTACACGTGAGCCACGTGCCGCAGTTGCCGCCGCTGATAAGGATTTGTATGGTTTGTTACCGATATAATACGCATCAGGATTTACCGCTAGTACATGTACCTGCCCGCTGGACGAACCAAGAAGATGTATTCCTATAGGAACCCCATCCCCATTTATGTTTGGTGCCGGGTCTTGGTCCGCCACCACTTCTTTTTCCTCCATCCCCCTTCTCTCCGTTATTCCATTGACAGAGAGTATCCCTAAAATCGTATCAACAGTTGATTCCAGAATCCTAATTCTTTCTTCAAGTGACTTTGGTTTCATCAAGATCCCTGAACCACTTTCTACCGCCGCCGCTTTTCCCAATGCCACCTCTTTTCGTTCCATTAAATTAGTTCTCTTTCTGGCCTTTAGACCCCAGCTTCATCTGTGTCACGATCAAGCCATGACGATTCGTTCCGTCTGCATCCTTCCAGGCTTTATAGTAAGCCCGAACATACAGTTGTCGACGATCTTTCACATACTTCTCGATCACGTCTACTTTGCGACTGTCCATTACCACCAGCGGCACTAAAACGGGCGTGTCAACCCACTGGCCGTTCGCCGACAATTCGGGTGTGATTGTTTTGAGATCTATAAAAGCACACTTCGAGCCGTTTGGCGTGTTTACAATAATCGGATCTCCAGTAACGATACCTTGAAAACTCGCGTCGTTGACTGTTATCCCTATCCATTCTCTTTCCTCTGCCATCACTTACCTCCCTCTTGTTCTTTGTTAAAAGGCATAATATCTTTTCTGCCTACAAGCACACAGTGCCCCTTTTTTCCTAACCCATCACAACCCCCTCCCCCAACATTTTCTTCTGTCTCGACAAACACATAGTTATTTCCTTTTCCATAGTTTGCTATCACCTTACACAACATTCCTTTGAGATTCCTATTTCCAAAGAAAACATCGTTGACGATTTTCATAGGAGAAGCCACGAATTCTTTACCAACAGAAAAGGAGGTCATAAAATGGCCAATCCATAGAGACAGCCCTCTCGGCCCATCGGCTTTAAGGGATGAGAAAATAATGTAAAAATCCAATGGGTTTTTTGAGTTATTGGTTTCTATTCTCTCAACAATAAATTCGTCTCCTTTCTTACCTATGTTGTTCACGTTCACTTTTAGACGGACGGGCTCTCCTATGCTACATCGGTATTCTTTATTGTCTAATACAACTTCTACCTGTTTCATTAAATGCCTCCCCTAGGAGTCTTCGACTTTCCCGTGGACTTATATTTGACAGTGGCCTTTTATCCGGCTTCTCGTCCAAAGCGAACACCGTTTTCATATAATCCCACATGGTCGAACAACTTTTCCGAAGTTCCGTGTTAGAAATTCTGCTCAACGTCAATTTCTCGAGTTCATTCTCTACTCGATTTGCTTTTCCTGAGAGAACTCGCTTTACCATACGGCTCGGCCAATCCACCTCTTTCGAGTCCAGGTGAGCAAGCAATGCTAATGGTGGAAGTGAAGATCTACTAGCGAAGTAGATCTTATTTTGTTCTCGAACAATACGGTTAATAATTTTACTTCTTTGGTTCTTCAAGAGCCAAGCGTGGTAACTCCGAAGATCCCTTACACCCAACTGCAGGGCTTTTGCCCGAATGACGTCACAAATCACAGTAGACGTTCCTTTTGCAAAGCCATTTTCCACCAGAACATCCACATCGCCGGAGCAGATAGCGTCAATGACAATATCATGAAGCGACTTAACTCCATGTTTCTGCTTGAAGACGGAGTTACCAACCCTATCGAGAAATACTTCAACAGCAACGTTGGTTTTCTGGTTGTCTTTGATGTCTGAGTTCTCCAGAATCCTCATGATGTTATAGGCCAACGCTATTACCGGGCCAGTGTGACTTTTAACGCCGGTGGCCCTCTTCACCAACACCGCATGACTATCAACATCCAATTTCGCGAATGCCGACAGATCATAGTCTCCCAAAGCCAGCGACGAGCTGTGTGGTGCCCCTGCCTTCTTGTTGAGTTCTTTAATAACATCATAGCAGGACTTATTCGGGTTCTGCCACTCCTTCTTCAACATCTCCTTGGCCTTAGGCGTATGAAAGGACGCGAGAAAAAGCACGTCACCATCAAAATCGAGCGACATAGAACCAAGAGAGTTACCACTCACACGGATTGTGAACTTACAGCCCGGGTCGTCCGTTACTTGAACCTTCTGGGCCTTATAGACATGAAACCAAGACATGGAAATCTCTCTGCCAATACTACATCCCCGGTGTGAACATTCAACCTCTTTGCCATACTCCGGGAAATCTCCACTGTGTTCTTCGGCAACTCGTTGCTCAATGTTGCCACGGCTTTGGCCGAGAAGGGGTATCTTACGGACATTCCATAGGTGCTGATTTCGCCTTTCTTTGTACACATACGAAGTGCTACCCTATAAAAATAGGAGCGCACTGCGCTGTAGAAAAGACGCAAGCGGATTGCATTTTCAGGGTCGGCCAAATAAGCCTGGGCCGCTTTCGCAACGTAGTTTATCAGCACGCCAAGGTCACTTAATCCGAAGTTTCCAGTCTCATGTCTCCAACATTTCCTAAGGCTGCCCGCAGGGATGTATATAGTGTTGGTACTGAATACCTTAGATGCCCCGCTTGGTAGTTGTGTTTGAGGAAGGCCTTCTGTTACGACTTCTAGTTTATCATTCATCGTAATAGAATAAGGAAGCGGAAGGCGCAGATAGAAACCGTTTGGCATAAAGAATTCGTCCACGATTGTTCCCTCAATGGACGTCTTTGGGAATAATGTACCGTTGGTTTGATTTAGCACCTTTACATCCTTGACATCAATAACTGGCGTGTCTTTGGGCAGAATGCCTTTGACAGACTCCAGGATCTTTATCTGCTCATGGAGATCTTCGCTGCCCTGGACATAGCTTAGGATTTCTTCCAGGATTGGGTTGTCCTTGCCAAAACGGGTAATCAAAGAGCGGAATTCCACTGTGCTGAATTTTAGGCCGGCGACACGAAGGTCCCTACCATTCCTACGAACGGTGTCGGTTTCGTCCCATATCTGGTCCTCCGCATCTTTGGTGACACCCCAAAAGACTGTTCCACATACGCAACGAAAGTTGCCCGCATACGTAGAAACTTCCATCGTGCCATCCTTTTGGAGGCCGCATGTTTCCAGAAGTCCTTCCAGCTTAGGAATGTCGGCTACGGCGTCATCGGCTACTACATATTTCTTATCAGCCTGAAGTTCGTTCAATAGACCTTCCAACAACTGGCCAAAGTTCTTTCTTTTCCGGATGGATTTGGCCGATACGATGATGTCTATTCTTCTCTTCATTCCAGTTCTTGGATCCACTGCGTGCCCAAGTTTTCGAAGACGAATAACACCCTTATTGCCGTGCATATTGGTAATCTTGGTGCCATCTTTCAGATAACGTCGAATTTCTATCAACAGATTATGCGCTTTTACAGCCGCGCCACCAACGTTGATTTCTACCTCTTCGACTGAGGTTACTACTGCTTCATCGGCGACCACGTCGAAAATTTGTTTCTCACCGTCAGACGTGTGGGAGAGAATCGAACCCTCTCTCAATTTATCACCAACGGCAACCAGCAAATCCCCGAAGCACGAAACCTTGCGAACCGATTTTATAAATTTGCTGGCGTGGAATTCGTCGACCATGATCTGGTCTTCAAAGACGTCTGGGATATCAACGAACGCCGTGAATAAATTCCATCCCTTTCGAGTCAGCCCTTTGGCCGCGAGATTAGCAGCAGACTGCGACAGAACTCTAGGAGTCTCGTCTCCCTTCATTCCAAGGGTGGAATACAGATTTCTCTGTGGATTATGGTGTCCCAAACCAAATGGTGTGAGATGACGAATGTCGTATTTGAGAATGTAATTTTGGTCAGAAAGACTTCCGTCAGACAACCCGATGGACGTCCAACCACGAGAGAAATATTTTCTATTCTTTTCGACTTGGTAGTCCAAACGGTCTTTCGGGTCAATAAGTTCATCAAAGAGCGGGTCTATAAGAATCAGTCTAGAATTCATGACCCAACTATTCATGTCTGTTTCATGAAGTGGCATGTAATTTACCACCTCATTAATTGCTTTCTGAAGATTATAAAGAACTGTGGAAGCATTTCCAGAATCGAAACCATACACTATCTGTTGAATATAGGGTCCTTTCTTCAGCAAAGAGTCAGATATAATTCCCGAAGGGTTACCAAAAAGAATTTCCCAAAATATCGAGAGAAGATCTTTCTCCTTCTCAGCCGAAACGTCAAAATAGTTGCAGACGGAGCGCTCAATTCCGTTGTTAGAGATTAACAAAACACCGTTTCTTTCAAAGGGAACTGGAAATGTAACCAAATGCTTTTCTTCCTTGTTCGAGAACTCTAATTCGACCTCTCTTTCCTTTTTATTTATCACCAGTTTAACATCCGTGGTGATATTTCGTTTCCGCTTTTCAACTACTGTTCTTGCGTAGAACGAACTAGCCAGAGTTTCACACAAAAAGGCGACACTATTCTGCAACATGGTGAAACCTCCTATGACTACGTTTTCGATGGATTTACCTCCAACGAACGGGCCAGAGACACCAAATGTTTTCTAAGAAAAAGAAGGTATTCTATTCCCTTACAAGCAGACTGGGCTCCGATATTGTAACTCCTTTCTCGTGCCAGCTTCATTATATGTAGCCCTTCGACATTGAAGAACCTTTCTAAGACGCTGGACATAAAATCCCGGGTTCTCAGACAGTAACCCCGGTTAAGTAAATCCTCTAGTTGTAATAGACAACCCTCCCGTCTGACGTTTTGACCTCCACGATTAAAGACTGACGACATAAACTGCAAAGCCTTAACGATATCTTCTCGTGTCTTATATGAGACGGACTCTATTCGTTCCTCCCGATGATCACGACTTGCAGCCATGTACTCGATTAAAGAAAAGGTATCAGAGCCCACAAACTCCTTTATGTGGCGGAAACCTTCCTTAAAGGTTACTAACATATCCTGGAAATCACTGTTCGACATGAGTGAACTTACCCAAGACCCAAATTCTGCAACGTTGTTTGCTAGTTCATTTAAAGAATACGATGGTGCTAAGACCCCAAAATGCGTACTGCGAAACCTGTTGCCATATTGTTCGGATAAATGATTTCGAAAGGATGTGTAGTTTTCGTTGTCAAACTTGAGATTTCCTATTCCTTCCAGGTGGGCTTTAATTAAATCAGGTAATTGCTCTTCTTCGAATCCAGTTTCATTTTCTTCACATATAGGAGTCACGTTAATGAAATACTTTGTCTCCCTTCGTGTCCCATTTTCATACCCATAGCGGTGAAACACTATGTTTTGTATAGAAAAGTACACTGAAAGCGGCTTGCTGTAGAGTGGTTTCAAATTTTCAAAATCTGATACGTAGCCAATACTGCCTGATTTTGGGCCAATCTTTTCACCACTTGATGTGCTTGAAACTACTACCACACGGGTGCCTGTACTAAACATGTTAGGCCTCCTGATCTTCGAAAATCTTCCAAGATTTATGCACCTCAACCATTGGATTGTCGCTGAATACTGCTGAATGGAAGGATGGTGTTGTTCCTTTGTAAGGGCAAAGAAAGAACTCCTGCAACGACAACAACGTTTCCAAGCTCGCTGCTTTCGACTTTTTGTCTTTTGTTTTTAACGAGTTTAGAAAACCGTATTCGTTTCTGTAATAGTCGTAGCTATTATAAAGCAGCTTTTCATCATACAAGCCGTTGTTGTTCTTTAGATTTGTCCAAATAAGGTAGGCCAATGCTCGTAACATCATCTCCAGTTTTTGTTTTTTCTCTCTAAACAGAAAATAAGCAAGTCCTACTTCCCACTCGCGTATTAGATTAACACGGTCTTTTCGTACTTCGTTACTCGAATAAATTTCTTCCATTCCTGGGTCGTCCCGCAGCTGTCTTGACAAATCTGAAACCCTCAAGCCAGACTCATACTCCTTCATACATCGTCTTACCTCTTTGCTTAGCGGGATGTTTAGTGACAAAAGAACCAAGGTCGAAATTTTGGACGTTGCCCATCCCAAAAAGTCCATGAATGGGAAATTAAGCACGTTTACTTCTTTTGAATTATGAGGGGCCGTTTGTAACTCGACTACATTATAATAATCTACTGCTCCATCCGCTACCTTTCTTTTTTCAAACTCGATTGGAAAGACGGTTGTTGCTGCTTTCATTGTAGTCAGTCGATTTTTGCCTGACTTCCCCACCCTTGTAGTCAAAACAGTGTAAAAGATTGCATTTGGGGATATTGAGGACTGCTCTAACGGCTGGCCAGCAAAACATATGCTAAAGGGAAGAAGCATTTTTGATCGAGTTCGGTCGGTTACAGTTACTTTAGTGCCTGTAGGAAATAAACAGGAATTTAGAATTTCACTCATGATCTTCATCTTCCTCTGTTAATAGGTAGTATTCATCTTGATACCCTAAGATACCCGCCTCATTTCCACCCTGGCTTCCCACAAAGTCCAATCTTTCAGTTATGAATAGATGTTTTCCCCCAACTACTTTTCCATCTATTTTTCTTATGGCCAGTGCTAACCTCATGCCATTCAGCCTCGAATGATTTGAGACTATGGAGTTTAATGGTGTCGTTTCACTTGAAAATAGTTTGTTTTGATATCTTTTCTTTTCAAGTACTGCGGAGAACTCACGGTCATCAATTAAACCGAGTAATCTACCTTCGTATGTACGACGGTGTTCACATAGCTCAATCACCACTTTCTTCTTTTTCATCGTTCCTCGCTTCTTTCATATCATTTGCACATTTTGCCAGGTCGCGACATGCTTCAATGCGTTCTTCATCAACGCTATCTGATTGAATTCGAAACCCTAAGTCCAACTCGTATCCATATAGTATGAGTATGTTTTCGATGGACAGGCCTTCGAATTCACCATCGGCTTCTGATTCTAGTATTCCCTCTATCTTTTCAGCAAGTATCTTTGAACTCACATCTGAGTCTGTCTCATAAATGCAGCCTGTGTCTACTTCGGATGGAGACAATACTATAATGTACGGTCCACCAAAAAGCCGATAACTTCGATCCGGAATGCACTCCGCCGTGGCCAATACACCATGAAGAACAACAAGGTTAGTTTCTACGGCCGGGCTTAACTCAGCAATATGCTCCTCTAAAGAGTCTAACGTTGGGAAAATCGTTAAATCACCACTCTCAAGAGCACCGTCTAGCCCAACAAGAAAAACTTCTTGTCCTAGGGATTCAATTATTTCCATTATTTCCTCCCAAACCGTGTCATACCATCCAAAAGATTTATTGCTTGGACGGTATCTGGCGTGAATATTTCTTGGTCCGCAACCATGTCCCTTATTAGTGTGTTGTAGTCTTTGAAACACACAGTCATGTAACTTGGTATGACAATACTCTCGCCCGATTTTATTTTACACACCACTACTTCAAGCCGCTTTTTTAACACCTCTGAGAAATAAGATATCATATGTATGCAATTAGATTTGGGAATTTTTAGATGAAACATCACGTCTATTATGTGGGTTGCTGCCTCTATCGGCGTTTTATCATTCATAACGCGATACGCCGTGGCTTGCCACTTGCCAATGGAGGATTTGCCAGACGGCTTTTGGCAGACTATTCTACCGTCAGGCAAGACCAACACAGCATATGCTACTTGTACTTCATCATCCCAAGATATTCCCATTTTCTTTTCCTATTTTCACATACTCTGCGGCGAAGGTGTCTATGTTCCTTTCCAAAAAACGAGCGATGAGGTTATGATAATAGATGTATCCCATTGATTTCCCGTTCATCGTTTCGGGGTGCCACTGTACCCCACAACATAGCGTTCTTGGAATAAGAATCATTTCCGTTTCCGGCCCATTCCATTCTACGGGTAGGTCCTTATCCCCGATGTAAATGGATGACCGATTTTTTGCGCACCAGCCAATAACAAACCCGTCTTTCGGCGGAATGCTCATCTGATGATGAGTAGAGTTTGTTTCAAAAATCTCGCCTTTAGTTGTTTCTACATCGTGGTAACAGCTGTGGTTTTCAATGTGATGAAGCATTCTTCCACCGGACATAACGTTGATGAATTGTGATCCACGACATATACCTGTCATTCGAATGCCATGTTTTAAAGCGTGATTAAAAATTGCTGCTTCGATTCTGTCCCGTTTCGGACTGTTGTAACAAAGACCATCCGGGCTTGTCTCTCCGTATAGGAACGGAGAGACGTCTTCTCCGCCAGTGAACAATACCAGACAATAGTCATTGGGATTTTCAAAGAAGTCCGGTATATACGAAACAAGGTCCCCCAACCCCTCTACTGCACGACCGTATCCACCGTCAAGTGGAACCAATATTTTATTTCCCATTATGCCGCCGCTCCAGGAAGTTCAGGGACCTTGGCGCCATCATCTTTGGCGTGACCCGGAACAACATCCGTTACGACAGCTCGCATTGCATGGTACGGAATTATAGTTCGAACTGTACTGCCGGCGTATTCGACTGTGTAACATGCTTGATATGCTGAGCCGTAAACTCGGTGATGTGGGTTATCTTGATATGCAATCTTCACTATCCTACCTAAATCGGTGTCCTCGCCCAACGTGTATACGATGTGTTGGCCTGCTGCGAGTTCCCAAATAAGCTTTGTAATAACAAAATCTGCCATAACATACCTCCTTAACGAATTTCGTCTACCAAACCCCACTGAAGGGCCTGTTCGGCGCTAAACCATGTGTCGGTTGCTAAAAGGTCACTCCATTCTTTGACAGACAACTTTGAACGCTTGGCCAGAATGTCCAGATATCGAGTTCTCAACAAAGTCATCATTTCTTTTTGGCTTTCGAGATCATCCATTGTTTCCTGCGAGTAGAGTTTGAAAAGCTTTGCTTCATGAACCATGAACATACAGCCCGCACTGGCTGTCCTCTTGTTGCACGCTGCAAAAACTGTTACGGCCGCACTTGCGCACACGCCTGTGGCGTAGATTTCGATTTCGAAACCGTCTCTCTGCGCTTCCAGAATCATGTCTGCCAATGCGAGACCGTCCATGGCTGAGCCGCCACCGCTGTTCATGAAAATGCGAATCTTTTTGACGTTATACTTTTTATCCAGAACTTGTGTGTCCCTCCAGAATGACCTTGTTTCCACCATTGTGATTGTAGAAAATAACTCCATCAGGGCTACGTCTCCATTGATGGACGTAATGCCGGATAGATCGGTTTCGGGATTGTCAATATCCATGGTTCTTGAAACCTTGTCGTCCGGAGTTTTGTCTCTGTCCATATGAATAACGATGTGTTGTGCGTCTGCAGGGGGCTCTGCTCCTTCTGATTTGGAGACGGGGAGCAAAAGTAACGCGAGAACAAGGCCGGTTAAAAAACATGCGATAATAAACACTACATACCCGATACTAATTTTGGTATTTTTCATGGACTTTCTCCTTTGCTTCTTTTTTCGAACACCTTTCCTATCAGTCTTATTGCTTCTTGTTCTGTGTACGCGCTTACTATTGGTGCAAACACAGATTTTGTTTTAAATGATATCTCCACCCATGAATGAGGGTCGGCGAGTGGTAAATCCGATTCTACTAAAATCATATATAACTTTTTCATAACTCCTCTGTGGTGATTTCAAGACGTTTTCCAGCGCGGAGGGTCGCACTGCTAATCATTTGTAGGAATATCTAGTACCCATTTTAGGGCAGCGACATATCCCCTTACGTAGTCACCGGCACATTCGTACAGGATATATTTACCCTTCAAATTGACCTCCTCCAGTTTTAGTTTTGCTTCTACCTTACTTTTGCTTTTCATCGCCACATCTCCTGTAAGTGCCCTTAATTTTTAGAGAAAAAAAGGGGACAGTGTTACCTGTCCCCTAAATAAAATGGACGTCTATTTGATTATTGTTTACTGCATTTCCACGACGAGAATGTGAATCCAGGGCTTGTCGTCGAAAGAACCTTCACCTGTCGACCAACCCGTACCGCCGGAACTGACCGAGCTAAGGTCGTTCGATCCGTTGACATTGGCAACCGAAGAATGAAAACCGATACCCCATCCACTCGTCTTTACGACGTTCTGGGCACCGTAAGCAATGACGTAAGCGGCACAATTACCGGGAACATTAAGAGCTGCTGCGCCGGCTTCGGCCATGACTTCAAGGGCTGTAACGTCGGTGTTGCGACCGCGAACCATGATAACGCCGCGAAGTTTGGCATTGGCTGGCGGCTGACCGAGGGAGATTACGATGGTGTCCGTAGGTTTCGTCGAAATCTTTCGAGTCTTCTTGCTGGGAACGAAAAGGCGTTCGTGCGTATTGGTCTTGACCTTGCTGGCAGTCGAATCGAGCTCATCCAGCGTCCATTCGGGTTTCATCTTGAGGATGAGGTCGAGATCCATCGTATTCGGGCCGACTGTCTTGGGGCCGAGATAGTTGGGCATACCAGGGTAAATAAGCTCAGTACCGTTTGCGAAGCCGCGAGGCATGTCTTTGTATTCACGGTCGTCTGCTTCAAAGGTCTGGTTATTGAGTCCAACACCAACGGGGTTTGACACCACTGAGGAAGCAGCACCTGCATTTGCTGTGGACGTGCTGTCCGCCATCGCCGAACTCGAGAAGGCGAAAATCATTGTGGAAACGGAAAGAACCGCAAGAAATTTCTTCATGTAATAGTCCTCCATAATGAGAAATGGGGCGGACTAATGCCCGCCCCTTAAAAAGAGAAGAATGATGAAAACAACGGACTTAGAAGGTGTCGATGTGCGTACCACCGTTGGCGTTCGTGGGCCCATTGGTGGAGAAAGACGTGCTGACCGCTGTAGCGGTAACACCATTACAACCACGGGTTACGTTGGACATACCGAACGTGCCGGCCATGCCGGAACCAGAAGCGAAATGACGGCCGTCGTCATAGTAGGAATAAGAGGCGGAGCCACCTGTCCAAGCCTCACCCGCGCCTTTGTTTGCGTAGGTAGAGTGCTCGACACTACCACTGCCCCAAACATCGGTGTCATAGGAATCGCAACCAGCGTAAGCATTGCCGGAAGAACCGGTGACCGCTCCGGCCACTGCCGTCGAGGATCGGGAAGTGTCAAAACGGGCAGCGCCCACCAATGTGCCACCAGTCGTGGTCGCGTCGCCTTCAACGTAAGCGCAGAAAAGTCCACTGTCTTTGGCGTTGTATTTCGCGCCACTGGACTGACTACCTACTGCCCATGTACCATACGCAGGATTCACACTGGCGCCTGTCCACTGCTGTGCTTCGCCGTAAGCCGTTACCGACTGAGGCCTAAAGGAAAGACCGTATGCAGTGGCGTCGGAGTCTACACTCTGGCTGGAGAACGCACCGGCAACATTACGGGTATCAAAGTTCACCTTTACGGGCCGAGCCACGTTGGCATTGGCCTCACCACCGGAGAAAAGGTAACCGTTGGCATCATAGGTCGAACCAGCAACGCCGGCCGCGCCAGCATAGGAATCTGCCGAATCTGCCATAGCAGGGCCCGCGAGAAAAACCAGGGAAAGAATAGCCAATACTGCAAAAATTCTCTTCATAGAAAAACCCTCCTAAATTCTAAAGTCAGCATTCAAAGAACACTGTAAAAAGATTTACTGCAATTTGTTTTCTAACCTTATGCCTGTGTTCCATCCCCCCTTTTTATAGGCCAAAAGCCACTTTCTACTATTCTGTACTTCTTAACTTCCACCCTTAGGAAATTAACCGAATACAACAATCCATTCCGTTTTCCGCCCTCTATTAACTCTATTTCTGTGGACAAAAGGTTATATAAGTTGCTGGAATCCCCCCTTCCCCTATAGCACTCTATTCGGTTTAACTGCCTTACAACTTCCTGAAGACTATCGTAGTAATGAAGTTCACCATAAACGTAGTTTTCTCCACCCAATACCAAGCCCGGGTATGAACCCAAATCATAAAGAATACCCTTTACCCGAGCTTCCCAAACCCCCCTTCTGTATGAGTCGAACTTCTTGCTGAAATACCCACCTGTTTTGAGAGAACCATAAACAAAAACGTACCCACCACGCGATTTGCTTTTCCTAATCGTCGTTTCCATTCGATTCCTCACGGTGCTTTTTTTCTATTCCTGGTTCCGTTTGTACTTCTGGCGAATTTTCTTTCGATATTTCTTTTCCGATAAACTCGTCTTCAGTAAAGAGTTCTTCTCCTTCAACTCTGTTGTATGAGTACCCAGCAATATCATCAGGAATGAATTTATTCTCGAAGGAAAAGGAGTGTTCGTCTTTAGACAAAGGCGCATCGGACGTGTCGGCGCTCGTGCTAAAAGTCCCCGCGTCGTATCGATATTTTGGAAATGTAAAAGTTTGAGAATATGCGTCGGAAAATTTCTTTAACTTTTCTGCCTTTCTTTCCAACAACGACAACTCTGCACAAACGTTAAAAAGCTCCTCTTTTTCTCTTTTGTTTTCTTCCACGGTTCTGACTAAAGATGGACCAAGCATATCAAAATCGTTTATTTTTTCTTCCAAATCTGCTTTGACGGCCAACAGGCGCTGTATTTGCATTTCCACGTTGTTCTCAGGATTTTGAATCTTTTTAGGGTGTGGCCCGCCGCTTGAATAATAGACAGGTGCATCAGGTGATATATATCCACGTCCATCAGGTAATATATATCCACCGATGTTTCCAACTGCCTTCTTAACTGCCTTCCTAATTTTTGTAGCTGTATGTGGATCCGATGGGTCAGGTTTAGTCTTTTCTTTCATTGATTTATCTGGCTCGGCCAACTCTTCTTTCGAAAAGAGAGCGTCTGTTCTTGCCGTCCGGAACTGTGGAGCGGAGGTTGCGGAGTACCACACCGTGCCTGAATTTTTCATTTTTGGTGCAGCTATGTTTTGACTCTTGTGCCTTTTTGGACGTTTCGAAGATTGTAATTTGCGGTGTTTTTCAGTGAGTTTCTTCAGATCTATTTCGGACTTCCAACCCCTTTTCTCAAAGCGGGATATTCTTTCTTTAACACGCTCTAGATTCAAGTCTGCAAGAACCGATGTGTTGATTCTTAATATTCGGTTTTTACAATCTTCTTCAGCACCTTCTACAATTTCAAAGAGAGAGCCGTCTTGTCCCATGGCGAACCCACAGCAAATTAAATCTACGCTTGAAACCAAGAAAATTGCAGCGTTTCTGCTTGCGTTGTCATCCTTTGCATGGATGATGTCGACAAGGGCGCCAGATGCGTCCTCAAAAGTTATGATTTGAGACAGAGGCACATTGCCATAGGACGAGGGAAAAGCATGTGCCACCTCCACACCACCATAGAAATATTTCTTGTGCGCATCCTTAAACACTGTAGGAGGTACAGGCACCAGTAGCTCATCATTTAACTCGATCTTGGCTGCCTTGTTTCTCCTGTGACGTGGCATGGATTTGCCCATGGGCACGCTACTGCCTTTGAAAACCCTTGACCATTTTGAGGACGATTCGAAATCCCCAACTATCTGTGAAAAAGCCGGTCCTGTGGCAACTGCAATATCTAAGTCGCCTTCTAGAGGCAAACCCGCTACTGCGTCTCGCAGTGCTCCACCGTAAATCATTGACAGTGCTAGGCCCGAATCCAACACGTCGACTGGAAAGAAGCTAAATCGTTCCACTAAAACCTCGACGATATAGTCCGCTTCTATTTGTCGAAACGATTTAAGACTGATATTTCTCATGATGTTATTTTTCCTGTATTGGGCTTATGTCTATACGTAAAATCCGGTCAGAAAGTCTTAGTTTTTCTTCTATAGCATAGCGTAGAACCCAGCTTTCGGCGTTGTTGACAGTAAGAATGTGGCCCGGGTATTTAGTCATCATGAACTCGACCAGCTCCTCCCTGCCCACGCCGGCAAGAATGAAGGTAGAGTTTGGTGTTGTCGTTACCTCAAACCGCCAAGCATTTGTCATTTTGCACACCAACCTTTTCTTGTTCAGCCTGGTTCAAAAAGAAATTCCTAATCAGTCGAACATCCCGAAGTTCTTCAGGGTGCCATTGAACCGCCAAAATGTTTGCTGTTCCTCTTCGAATTCGAAAGCCCTCTACTATGATGAGGTTTGCCTGCTCCTTTGCTGTCAAACCTATGCTTGTCCAAGCGAGAATTTTTATCGCCGAATTTACTGGTCGATTTTTGAGTTTTGCTATTACTCCCTGGTGATGCATGCTGTTCACAAAGAACATGCCGGTAGTCTCTGGTTTTATTCCATACAGGGAAGACGACGCCTCTATCGAATGAGACGGGACTGTTCTTGGAATTTCGAGTGATTCTGCCTTCGAATGTTCGTTGATATGTTGATAAAAGCATAGCCAGTTATTTTCGGCGTTATTGTGTTCAAGGTATTCTCGCAGAATGAGCTGAAATCCTCTACAAATACCAAATATGGGTTTGCCGGCCTTTACAAAGGCGTAAAGCAACAGTCTTTCAAAGGAGTCTTTCTCCGGTTCAACGTGGAAAGAAGAAACGTTGTCTTCATTGTAATAGGTTGGTTCAATATCTACCCCTCCTGGAAGGAGAAGACCGTCACAAATTTTTACGACCTCATTTGGGTTTAACTTTGGAGAAATCATCAACGGTGTCATGCCCGCATTAGATACGTAGTCAATATAGGCAGAGTTGATGGAGTATTGCGTTTTGCCAGTGGAAATTGGTACTCCTATTTTCATTTTTTTTCTCCTTATTTGCCGGCTTCCTGAACTTTCCATTCAGTCTTCAACAGATATAAATCTACCTTTTCCAAACAGATTTCTAACATCTCGGCCGACTCACCGCTTAGGACGGGTCGAATATGTTTATTCAGAATCTTTTTGGCCTCTTCGACACGTCCACCGTTGATGATGTCAACAATGGTTTCGCTTCCGATGGTTTCATAAAGCTCTTTTGCTTTCTCCTCCCTCATAAGACGAAGAACGTCGCCTGAAAGACGGTACATAAGCATCGTGAGTTCCGGGCTTTTAAGCCAAAAGTTGCTCAGGACACGATATTCAACGCCGTATTCGGTCGGGCGATGACAGCTTGCTTTGCCGTAAAGTTCACGTCTTTTTATCGCCTTTGGGGAGTTGTCCAGTAGAACAGAGATGATGCCGAGAACGGCGTCCATTGTTCGAACTGTATGTGCTTTACCCCAAGGGTCAAGTAAGAAATCATTTCCACTTCCTTCAACGTAACCAAGATGAATATGTCCGCCGCAGCTGCGGAACGTATGGTCATCGCAATGTGGCGTAATATTCATTTTGACCTCCCAAGCATTGTAATCTGGGTCACACCCAAATTCCTTTGCCTCGGGGCAATCCAGCTGATCTTCTTCGAAATTTGCGGCCGGCTCAGCTACCAACTCCAGACCCTTTGGAACACGCTTTAGGATATCTGTGAACGCAGCACGAATCTTTGCTACAAAATCCTCCTCACCGTCGGCCGGAGGCGTGGCGAACTCTAATGCTACGTTGTCCTTCTGTAAACCCGCACCGCATGGCAGGAGCTCAGGCTCATATTTCGTGCCATTAATAAATGGTATTGCTGATATCATTTTCCCTGTCTTTAAATCTCGCAGAAAGAACTCAGGATCAGTTCCTATTGTGTATTTCCCTTTCATGGTTTTAAATACCCCTTTCCTTCCTTAATCTTAAGAAAATATCTACCAACTTCTTAGAGAAGTGTGAACTATCACAAAGCGAAACAACGCCGCTGCGATTGTGCATCGTGTAAATGTCCACTTTAGGGTAATTTTCAGCCCCTTTTTCAAATATCAGTTTGTCTGTGTTTTGAATTATTAGATTGATGTTTTCTGGTTTAATTTGCAAAAGATACTTAATGTCAATTGGATACCTTTCGTATTTCCCTTTTCCGGCCAGCTCCTTAATGAGACGGCTGTACTCATTCTGTAATTCCTCGTCATTGTTGAACGATATACCATAAGCGCCCAGTCTTATCAGAAGTGAATACAGAGAAATCATGTGCGACGCTTTTACCCATTCTTTAGGGCTTACGAAAAGCCTTAGATTAGTCCTTCTCTTAACGCCATACGTCATTGTTTTCGAAGACCACCCCGCCATATCCTCGTAATGTCTCAGTAGTTTTTCAGCCACGCTCATCTGTTCCTCGAAGATTTCGTCGCTGTCAGATGGAACTTTTTTTACCAACATCCGCATTTTGTTCAGGCTCATGGGCGGATTGACGCCTGCTTTATAGTGAAAACCGTATATAGCAGCTTCAGATCCATTGAATTCAGCGCAAACAGCGTCTTGTAAAAAGTCACGACACTTTACGAATCCGTGACACTGTTTATACCCATCTTTGGGTCTTGAAACAAATGCAAATTTTAAATCCACGTCCTGATAGATTTCTGACAGTGACTTCTCTGGAAATGATTCGATTTCTACCTTAGTCTTGGTCATGACTTTCACTCCTTGAGGAATAAAGATTTCTTGACTTCACAAATTCTACTGCCAACTCCTTCATTCTATCGCTTTCTCTAGGTGAAGGTGAGCATTCGAGCGACCTTATGGAACAGTCAGGATCTCCGCCTTCTGCCCGGAATCTCAAGTTTATACGGACTTGTTTACTGTCTTCGTCTTCAAACACTACTACAAACATAGTTGGTCTTTTAACGCTATGAAAAATCTGTATTATATGAAATTCGTTGTTTCTTGGCATTTCTCCTCCGGAATTCGTACGGCGTTAAATCTTTTCACAACCTCCTCAATTTTTCTTGCGAGAATAAGCTCCGTAGTGAAATTAACTTTGGGGCCTGTGTTCTCTAGAATGTCAGACATAGAGTATACACGATTATACATGCTTCTCTTGTATTCTAATCTTATCAATACATTTGGTAAATCTCTCGAACAAAGCGTTGCAACAAAGGAACCGGGCCTACTTCGAATATTTGTCAATGAATATACTTCGTACTTTCTGGCTTGTTCTTCAGTCATTTCTTGTGTGTCGTCATTCAACGGCGTCATGAATTTACCCTCAGTAACTTCGGCGTTTCAACTCGACTTAAACCACAAAAAGTAAACTTCCCACAAGACGCTAACATATTTGCGGGAAATATGTAGTTCTCACATCTAGAACACCTTACCTTTCCATGATACTCTAGTTTAAGGTAAGAGAAAACACCCCTCATTCTTTTTTCTCTTAGAAACCACCCGCAAGCTTGGAAATCTTCCGGTGTCATTATAGTTTCCATAGTGTCTTGTGTTTTATTATAGAGATAACCGTTGGACCGGTTAAATGAAAGCTCAAGTATGTATGGCTCTATATGCATGTGACACGATTCGCAAACCATTCCAGATTTCGTATAGATACCAACTCTTGTTTCTTTTTTACATCGGTCACAGTTCATGTTTTCAATCCCTGATTTTTTATTTTCTTCCTGAAAATATTGACAACCATGATGGTCTTTGGGAGGTGTGGGGGGATTCGAACCCCCAATCGACCGGAGTTAAATTCCGCGGCTCTCCAACCCTTGCCTCCACACCCTTAGAGATCTATGGCGCCCCTGGCAGGAATCGGACCTGCGGCACATGGATTAGAAGTCCATTGCTCTATCCACTGAGCTACAGAGGCGTCCGTGTTTTCTCCATAACTTTAAATAGTCGATTCGTAAGATTTTCGTCGTCTATTCTATACGTATTGTAGCATAAATCCTCTATGCCTGATCGAGTGCGCCAAAACTCTTCAAATGAGCGTCTTTTTAAATTTGCCGGAAAAATGTATTGAAAATTCTTAAGAATTGGATACAAATATTGATATATGTTTCCTAGGCTCCGAGCATCCGAATACATTTGGTTGTAATTTTCTTCTTGTGCTCTTCCTCTTTGTGCTATTTTTTTACATGCCTCAAAAAACTCAGTTTGGTTCCGAAAATTGTCGAATTTTTGAAATACACCAAGCCGGATTAACAATGTGTATAGAGAAAGCATATGGGGTGTTCTAACCCAACGTCTATCCCCGATAAAGAGAAAGGTTGATGTTAAACCACATACATTGAACTCCTCATTTTCTACGGTGAACACTTTTGTTGGAAGCCACCCAGCAATTTCCTCCAGGAAGTTCAGGATTTTCTTGCTTCTTGAAATAGAATCCTCAAATTTCTGAATCTTCCTCTCGGCTCTTTCTCTACGACCAATGTACGAGCTTGATACTAGAATCCGGAGTTTTGTGGTGTCTACTCCTTTGGGGGCGTATATGCTGCTCGTTACCGACTCAACCATGGCTTCGATGAGACACTCTCGACATGTTGTAGGCTCCGTAACTTGCCGATAAGGCCTTTTCGACGAACAGAAGGACATACTGTATTCGTCGTTATAACAAAAATCTAGTTCATCCATTTCGATGTGAACTTTGGGAAATTTTCTTTCTTTCATGTATCACTCCACCAGCAACCGATATCCTTGGAAAAGCGGCGTCAAAAACAAACCAGACCTATTTATTCTTTTTACTCCAAGTTTGCAAGTAAGGAATGCCTCAGTAGAAAGGGGGTCTTCCGATTCTATATTTAGCCTACGGGCTTTCATTGAGACTGCTTCGGCCAGTGCTTTTTTGCAAATCAACTCAAAAAGAAAGATCTTAAGTCCGTCACTGCATGGTGCAGTAATCTCGAGCTTGGCAAGAGTATAGAAATATCCAACATGCCCTGAAAGAAAGAACCTACCAATCCAATCATCAATACCTGATTTGTTGGCGAAAATTATGGAATGCTCAGCGTATGAGATCAAAGAATCTTTTTGCAGATCCCTGATCGGAACGAAAGAGATTTCCCCGTTGCTAACGATATGCTCTTTCATCTCTGATGATAGTTCCTGAAACATGTGTCCCCCTAAGATATCACCTTTAAGAAAAGACCTGTGAGTTTTCGGGCCCAAGGAATCGGTCGTCCTTCTTTAAAATCCCCCAGACCCCCTTTTGCGTTTACCATCGCGGCAACAATGTTTTCACCGTTAAAATCTCGACCAATACCGAGAAGGCTTATTCGTATATCCCTACCCTCGCTATCGCGACATACACCGGGTTCAAATTCTGTGACTTGCTCAACGACGAACTTGCCATTTCCTAACAGATTGTGATTTCTTAGTTCAATCTCGTCGCCGGTTTTAGGGTATGCTGTTGGCAAATTCGAAGGGTTATACGTTATGCGCAACCATCTATTCTGAAGAACCCAATCGTTTCCGCGGTTATCTTTTCGAATCATTCGGTCGTCGTTTCCTGTGCTCATATCTCTGTATCCGTTTTCTCCATATTGAATGTGATTCTACTCGTTATTTACCTTTCGGCCACCCCTTTCCTAATAGAAATGGGATTAGATCCGTAGGGTTATCCACTGCCTCGCCGTGTTCATTCTTCACTGTCCACCCGCAGTTGGTACACTGGTACCGACTGACCACACCCCCACCTTCGTAGGTAGAGCCTAAATACTCTGTTATTTCTTCATCCTCACGGTCGACGCTTTTTATGACGGTGGCGGTCGTAACCTCTCCCATCACTTCTTCCAGCTTATCATCCCTACACATTGGGCAACGAAATCTGACTTCCATCTCTTTTCCTTTTATTGTTTTATTTACGGTACTCAGATCTACACCTCTGTATCCGTTTCCTGCACGCCCGTAAGTGTGTAGATGTCCTGCCAATCTCGCCCACAATCAGTGCAAGACACCGACTGAAATGCACTGTTTTTTCCTATTTCAACAGGGCCGCCAACGATGTCGTTTGACTTGCAAAACGGGCAACAACCCTTAGTATCTTTTAGATAGGCATTTCTTTCTTTTTTCGTTAATGCCCTAATGTTTATTCCTTGTCCACATCCGCACATAATAACATCTCCTGTATTTTTTATTTACTACTTGTGCGAGTGCGATTTTAGCCGCACCCGCGTTTTACGTTAGAATTGAAGAACCTTGTTCAAAAGGCCGAAGGCAAACTCAATTATCTCTGGCAAAGCGGCCAAAGTTGTATTGTTTGCCGGCAGTGAACGGTATTCAAACCCGTGTGGTTTCAATTCGTAAAAACCTGCCTGACGATATTTCGTGCGACTTTCCTTCGGTGGAGCAAACTTCTTGAACAACGCTTCGTCCATTTCTTTAACCATCCATTCAACCGTTGGACGATTAAGATGCGAAACGGACGCCGAAAGAATCTTTTTCTCAGCGTATCCTTTAAAAGAATAAAAAACCAACGAGTGCTTAACCATATGCATCATTATCGGAGCCAACCCCTTAATTTCGCCGGCACCCGCTACGGCATTAAGCGGTATTGTCTCCAAGGGCAGCCGCACGGTCTCATATTGGGGCTCTTCTACCTTCATTTCGGCCGTCTCTCGAAGGGAAAAATGAATGTGGAGGCCGCAGGATGCGTTGACGCCTTGAATTTTGCCGTTTTTGATGATTTGGTCTGAAAAATCCTCTACATTGATTCCGTAAATGTTCTTTGTCTTACCGATTGTCTCACCCTTGGCTTCAGTGACCTGTTTCATTGCTTCTTTATAAGTCACTAGTCGAACAGGATGAATATCGGAATACGCAATTGTGTTACCTTCCCGTGGTTTTGCCTCAACCTCCATCTTTTTCTTCATGAAATTTGCGTAAGTTTCAGCTGCATCCTCTCCGGGTTTCGCACGAATTTCAAGCAGAAGAGGAAATCCATCACGATCCCAGGTCTTCGGTGGGACTATGGCTTCACTTTTTGCGTTTAGAAGCAAACCTTCTACTTCGATACCAACTCTTTTTTCGAACTTCTTGACTGCGTTTTCAATCACTTTCCACTCTGGGTTTTCCATAATACGGCCTCCTTTACTTAAAGGGGTACGAAGCGCCCCATACGCTGATAATATGTAGCCCCTAAGGGGCTAATTATTCACCGACTCCAGTCGGAGGATAAACACTAACAACCAGGTTCCATCAGCAGCTCGTCATCGGAATCGTCATCCGACTCTACGTCGAGCTTAAGACCGGCAGAAGAAAGGTGTTTTACTGCCAACAAAGCTTGACAATGAATACAGTTCTCTTCGCCGACTTCGTCAGCAAAACAGTCTACTTCTTTCAGTATTCCGTCGAGAACGTCAACAATATCCTCTGCTTGTTTTTCTGTGAGAATTATTCTTTTTTCCATAGTCTATTCCTTTAAAAAGTTAATAGGGGCCCGTCTGTTAGACCGTCGGCCCCCTTTCCTTCCCTCAACCATCTTGAGGTTTCTTACAGAATTTTCAGCGTGAATT
>Ga0105100_10000138_pt1 | contig 40939 bp, 35 predicted proteins | sample PPLLak12cMay2015_2_FD_87033 | JGI IMG/M metagenome (GOLD analysis project Ga0105100, IMG submission 87033) | Freshwater sediment microbial communities from Prairie Pothole Lake near Jamestown, North Dakota, USA - PPLs Lake P8 Core (1) Depth... | ecosystem: Environmental > Aquatic > Freshwater >... | reverse complement strand
GGCTCGTAATCGCCCTCGATATCCTTGTACTTCACCTGGACGTAGATCGCCATCTCAGCAAATGCCCCCTGGGTTGTACCAAGTTTGAACTCGGACACCCAGGTGATGACCTTGTTGGTGCGGGCCTCCAGCGGATCAGGGATAACCCGTTTCACATTCTCGATGTCGGTCTCATAGACTACGATCTGGATGCGCATGTCTTTCCAGACCAGGGGTGGTTTTCCGTAAAGCGGGGAAACCACCGGATTTGTGTAGCCCCAGTCTTGAACTTTCATAGCCCGTCTGCTCCTTTTGATAGAATTCTATGCCAAATTGGGTAGATCAACCCAACTCTAACAAAATGTGTTTAACCTGGAAATATTCCTCGATCCCAAAGTGGGAAAGCTCCAGACCGATGCCGCTGTGCTTCCAGGCTGGATAGGGGGCGTACAGCGAGTCTGGGCTGACGGTATTGATCGCTACCGAGCCAGATTCGACCCGCTCGCTGAAATTGAACGCCGTTGCCAGGTCGCGCGTATAAGCGTAGGTCACCAGGCCGTACTCCGTGCTGTTGGCCTTATCGACTGCTTCGTCCAGACCTTTGAAGGTGTCGATGCCGACGATCGGGCCAAAGGACTCTTCGTGCATCACCAGCATGTCGCTGGTCACGTTAGTGAGGACAGCCGGCTCGTAGAAATAGCCCTGGCTCAGCTCAGGTGCCTCCGGCTTTTTGCCGCCGTACAGCAGCTGCGCTCCCTTGCGAACCGCATCGTCAACGTGCGCCTGGGTGCGCAGGACGCCTTCATCATCGATCATCGGTCCCAGGTCTACGTTGGGATTAGCTAAGCCATCACCGATGGTCATCTTGGCGGTCAACTCGACAAAGCGGCTGATATATTCTTCGGCGATATCTTCTTCTACATAAATGCGGTTGACAGCGTTGCAGATCTGGCCCATGTTGCGGAATGAGCGCTTGACGCCGTCGGCAACAGCCCGGCCCAGGTTGGCATCTTTGAAGACCACCATGGGTGTGTGCCCACCCAGCTCCAGCAGCAGCTTCTTTAAATCTGGGGCTGCATCAGCCATCAAGCGTTTGCCGGTTTCCGTGGAGCCTGTAAAGGCGATCATGCGCGTGATCGGGTTGGTGAGCAGCTCCTCCCCTACCTCGCCAGAGGGCCCGGTGATCACATTGACTGCTCCTGGCAGTAAGCCGGCTTCTCCGACAATGGCTGCTACCAAACCGCTCGCCAGCGGCGCCAGCGCTGGCGGTTTGACCACCACCGTACAGCCAGCCGCCAGGGCCGGGGCCAGCTTCCAGGTCATCAGGGTGACCGGATAGTTCCACGGCGCAATGGCAGCGACCACGCCAACCGGCTGGCGGATCACCAGGCTGCGCGTGGTCGCTGATTTGCTGGGAGCGATTTCGCCGTAGATGCGGCGCGCTTCCTCCGCGTAATACTCCAGCGTGTCGACCGCACCCTTGATCTCTTTACGGGCATCTCCAAGCGGCTTGCCATGCTCCATGGTCAGGATGCGCGCCAGTTCTTCCTGGCGTACCGCCACTGCCGCAGCGGCTTTCTTCAATGCCTTGACCCGTTCATCGGGCGTGGTTCTACTCCAAATCTTGAAGGCACGGCTGGCCGCTTCAAGAGCTCGTTGGGTCTCGCTCCGGCCGGCTTTGGCAGCCCGACCCATCGGCTGGGCGTTTACCGGGTTGAGCACTTCGAACGTGTCGCCGGAGTCGGCGGGAACCCAGCTGCCATCGATGAACAACTTCTGCTCGATCAATTCCATGACATTTATCTCCAGGGGAAAAAACTGTTGCTTTACCGGACTTCAGCGCGCATATCCACCAGGCTCCCCAGGTGCTCCGAGATTTGCCGGGAGGTCTCACGCGCCAGCCTTGCCAGCGATTCATCGCGCTCAGGGGTCATGGTCAGCGACCAGCCGCTGATGCTGATTGCTGCAATCGTTTTGCCGCGATGATTCCGGACCGGGACTGCAACGCAGCGAATACCATCTTCGTTTTCGCAGTCATCGATCGCATAACCCCGCTCTCTGACCTCTTGCAGATGAGCGTAGAATACTTCTGGATTATCTATTGTATGGGGGGTGAATTTGGTGAGGCCCTTCTTCTGAACGTAGACAGGCCATTGGTCCTGTTCGAGACTGGCCAGCAATGCCTTCCCAAGGCCAGTCGAGTGGGCGGGCATACGGTTGCCGATTTGCGATGCCATTTTAACCGGCTGCATCCCATCAACTTTATCGACATACACCACATCGAAGTCATGCAGGATCGCCAGGTGGACGGTTTCCCGTGTCTCAGCAACCAGCTGTTCCAGATAGGGTCTGGCAACACCGCGGAAATCCAGGCTGTCCAGGAAGCGCGACCCCAACCATACGAGCCTCGGACCCAGGGCGTAGCGCCCGCTCTGGGGGTCCTGTTTGATATATCCCAGGGTGCCCATTGTGAAAAGGAAACGGTAAACCGTGCTTTTATTCATGTCCAGCGCGGCGCTGATCACACCCAGCTCTTTCGGGCCATCCACCGCGGCAAGGTACTCCAGGATAGCAAACGCTTTGGCTACCGAGAAATTCATCACCGCAGCATCTTTACGTGGCTTCGAATAAGTATCCACAGGTAGTAGGGTTTGAGCTTTTTTATTATTGAAATGACGTTTTGAATATGAAATAATATAGCATAATTACGGATTGATGTCAATATATCATCATGTCATTACCAATTTGAGTTGTAACTATAATTTTAGACAAATAACACATTTTTTTCGCACCACTTGATTGTCATATGAAATTGTTATATAATCAAAGGGCAAATATCATCATGTCATTACCAGATGACAATGTACGACCTGCTGTCATTCCCTCAATTACTCAGCCATTCCCGGAGGCCCCATGGATAACCCTAAAGGAAAACTCGTTCAGGTCAACCATCTCAAGGTGGAGACCGGCGGCAGCTCCTTCGCCGCCTTGCTGCGCCAGGAAGGAGATGAGATCCGCCGTGATGTATTTATGTTGATTAACCCCGAAGACAGTGCCTCAGGGAAAATCCAATCTGGAATAACCATCGTCTATCCCGGCTGCCGAACCAAGGGACACACCCACCCCGATCGAGAAGAAGTGTACTTCTTCCTCGAAGGGCGAGGGATTATGGAAGCGGAGGGCGAAGTCTGGGAAGTTGGACCAGGAGATACATTCTATGTCTCCCCTGGCCCGTTCCACACGACTAAAAATCCCTATGATTTTCCGCTGAAGTTCTTCTGGATCACGATCATAGCCAGCTGACCCCAGCCAGATTTTCGGATCTGGATGGAGAGGTTTTTCCCAACCGTTTTGCATGAGTTAGAAAGGCAGGTCCTTGCCTGTTACTCGCAAGCACCTTCCCCATAAGAGATACAGAGATCACATATGCCAGTATCTAGTAAATTCAATATCCTGAAAGATGATTTAAGCCAATTTGCCGGGAAGGAGCCGGCATTTGTCACATTCGGCGAGACGATGGTCCGCGATACCCCGGCAGACATGCAGCGCGCCGAACGCACCCGCCAGATCGATATCTCCCTATCCGGGAGCGAGCACATCTTATGCGTGGGGTTGAGCCGCCTGGGTATCCCTTGCCGCTATATCACCCGCACACCCGATAATCCGTACGGCTGGATGCTGCGCAACGTCAGCCGGGAGCAAGGCATCGATACCAGCTATTTTGTCTGGGCGCATAAGAACGAGCTGATGGGGCGTTATATCTACGAGCTCGGGCGAACGCCTCGCCGTTCGACGGCCTGGTATCAGCGTAAATACTCGGCTGCCAGCCGGCTTGGTCCAGGCATGGTGGACTGGGCGGCTGCCCTGAAAGATGCCCGCCTGTTTCACGCCTCCGGCATCAACTTTGGTCTGGCGCCCCACAGCGGTTACGAGGCCAACTACAACCTTGAGTCCTTCGAAGAAGCCATTGCTGCCAAGCCGGCTGGCTGCCTGGTAGGGATGGACTTCAACTATCGGGGCACCCTGTGGAGCATTGAAGAATGCAAGCGGGTCATGACTCCCATCATCGTCCAGCACGTGGATTGGTTCATCACCACCATCGAGGACATGGCAAAGCTCTACGGAATGAGCTGCGGTCAGTACAGCGCCGAAGCGATCAACCGCGGCGATATCGGCCCGCTCAGCGATGCTGACCTGCGCGCCTTCACCCAGCAGGTTCAAGAGCAATTCAACGTGTCGGTAGTCGGTGTGACCATTCGCTACCCAGACTCATTTGAAGTCCACCGTTGGGAGAGCGTGGCTCTGGATGCGCACGGCAATTTCTTCCGCTCGCCAGCGATCAAGCCGGTCGTCTTGTGGGACCGCATCGGCGGCGGCGATACCTGGAACAGCGGTTTCTATTACGGCTTGCTGACAGATAACGATCCAGCGCGCGGGATCGAAAAGGGAGTCCTTGTTGGGGACGCCATCACTCGCCTGAAGCAAACCATCATGTTCGACCTGGGCATCGTCACCAAAGATGAAATCCAGGCATTGATCGACGCCGATATCACTGGCGGTGGAAAGCGCGAATCGCGCTAAGTATCTATCCGAAAATTGAATTTTATTTGTGGTGTGTGCGGCTACGCCGCACACACCACAAAAATAATTTCGAGATAGGTTCAAAGGGCATACAGAGAGGCAAGACGTGGCAACATTCAAGTACAGGATGTTGATGGACACCCATGACTGGGATTCCATTACAATCGAGCGCAGTATCCTGGAGCAGGTCAGCTGCCAGGTCATACCGCTGGAGTTTTCCAGCGACGATGGGCTGATCGCTGCAATCCGGGATGCCGATGCGCTCCTTCCGCGCTATGTGAACATCCAACGCCATCATATCGAGGCCATGAAAAACTGCAAGATTATCGCCCGCAGCGGTATTGGTGTCGATATTGTAGATGTGGGCGCGGCAACAGAACACGGCATCTGGGTTACCAACGTGCCGAATTACTGCGCGGAAGAAGTCGCCGATCATGCCCTGGCGCTCATACTGGCCTGTACACGCAAGCTGCACATCTATCATCAAGGGGTACGGAGCGGCCAATGGAAATGGCAAACCGGAGTAGCTGTCCCACGTCTCAGCCAGGCAACCTTTGGCCTGATCGGCTTCGGAAAAATCGGCCGCCTGATCTGGCAGCGGATGAAAGCCTTCGGATGCCGTGGCCTCGTCTATGACCCCTATTTGCCCCCCGAAGCGATCACCAGTCTGAATGCCATCCCGACCAGCCTGGAGGAGCTGCTTCGATCCGCCGACATCGTCCACATCCAAAGCCCGCTGACGCCCGAGACCCATCACCTGATCGGGGCCCGCCAGCTGGGCATGATGAAACCCGGGGCGATCCTGGTCAATACAGCCCGCGGACCAATCATCGATGAAACCGCCCTTCTGGAGGCACTCAAATCCGGCAAGATCGCCGCTGCAGGGCTCGACGACCTGGAAGAAGAACCCGCCAAGATCAGAGGCTGGGAGCCAGCTAATCCGCTCATCCACCATCCAAATGTAATTATTACACCTCACACCGCCTGGTACTCCGAGCAGGCCGTTGAGGAAGTGAAGCGCATCTCAGCTTCTGAGATCGCCCGGGTCCTATCCGGTTTAAGACCCCAATATCCCGTTAACGAACCTAAAAAGGGAGATCAATAAATGTCCGCTCCATACTATTTCCAAATTCCCACCCAGATAATTTACGGAAAAGACAGCCTCAACCAAATCGCAGATACCGCCAGCAAACTGAACATGGGCAAGGTCCAGGTGATCACCGACCCGGGTGTCGCCGGTTCGGGGGTATTGGACAAAGTGACTGCTCAGCTCAAGGACGCTGGCATCCACTACGCCATATTCGACGCTGTCGAAGCCAACCCGACCGTGCAGACCGTTGACCATGCTGCTGAACAATATAAACAGGAAGCCTGCCAGGGCATCATCGCCCTGGGCGGCGGCAGTCCACTCGATGCCGGAAAGGCTGTCGGAGTGCTGGCAACCAATCCGGGCAGCGCTACGGACTATCTCGGTATGGATAAAGTCAAAATCCCTTCCGCTCCAGTCATTGCCATCCCCACCACCGCCGGCACCGCAGCCGAGATCACCGACGTGGCTGTTCTATTGGATCCTGCAAAGAGAGCTAAGATCGGTTTGCGCAGCCCGTATGTCACTCCCCGCGTGGCTTTATTGGACCCCACCTTAACCCTGGGTCTACCGCCAGGCCCGACCCGCGATTCGGGATTAGATGCTCTTACTCATGCTGTGGAGTCGTTTATCTCGGTCAATGCCTGGGCAGCCAGCGATGCACTCAGCCTGCGGGCGATTGAGCTGATTGGACGCTACCTGCGCACCGCCGTGCACAACGGAAAAGATCTAGAAGCGCGTGACGGGATGCTAACCGCCAGTCTGCTGGCAGGCATGGCCTTCCACAATACCAAGCTCACCCTGGTGCATGCCATCACCGGACCTTTGGGAGGCGCTTTCAACCTACCACACGGGGCAATCAACGCCATCATCCTGCCCTACGCCATGCAGTACATGCTGCCTGGGGCAATCGAGAAATACGTCAAGATTGCGGCTGCCCTCGGGGAGCCCATCAACGGATTATCGACCCGGGCAGCGGCGGAAAAGGCCGTAGCAGCAGTAAAGCAGCTATCCCAGGATGTGGGTCTGCCCCCCGGTCTTGCCAGCTATGGCATTAAAGAAGAAGATTTGGAGCCGCTGATTAAGACCATCTCAGGCAGCTTCATGGTGCCGCTTGCACCGCGTGTGGCTACTGCCGATGAAATTCGGGCAGTATGCTGCGCGTCTCTATAAGACATTAAAGATCACATCTCAGGGAAACTCGGGAGAGTTTGTGTAGCGACGACCGCTCAAACTCTCCTAACTTCCCCAAAAATCACAGACAAAAAGCGAAAGATGACACCATACCGAGTCCTACTCTACGAAGAAATGCATAAGGCCGGCACTGACCTGTTGGCCGAAAAAGCTGAGATTATCATGGCGCGCAGCCTGGATGAAGAGGTGTTGATCGAGCAGGTGAAAGACATCGACGCAATCATCATCCGCGCCAATGGCAAAATCACAGCCCGCCTGATGGAGGCCGCACCTCGTTTGAAAGTCATTGGACGGCACGGTGTGGGTGTAGATGCCATCGATCTGGCTGCAGCAAAAGCCAGGGGCATCGTTGTGTGCAATACACCGGATGCCAATGTGGAATCGGTAGCCGAGCAGGCTGTTGCTTTCATGCTCACCCTCTCCAAACAGATCCTGCGCGCCGATACTGCCCTGCGCGGGGGCCGCTGGAATGTGCGCTATGAGTATATCGGGCAGGAGCTTTTCAGGCGCACACTCGGATTGGTCGGCATGGGACGCATTGGTTTGCGCGTGGCAGAGATCTGCCACTACGGTTTTCAAATGCCGGTGCTCTACTATGATGTGGTGCAGTACCCCCAGGCCGAAGATAAGCTAGGAGCTGAGAAAGTCACATTGGACGCTCTGCTCCGGCGAGCAGATTACATCTCCCTTCACGCCCCACTCCTGCCGTCCACAAAGCAGATGATCGGTCGTGAGCAATTTTCTATAATGAAAAAGGGTGCCGTCCTGATCAACACCGCCCGCGGGCCTATCCTGGATGAAGCTGCTCTCATCGAGGCCTTGAAGAGCGGGCACCTGGGCGGCGCAGGGCTGGACGTATACGAGGTTGAACCGACGCCGGCTGACAATCCACTTCTCCAGTTTGAGAATGTGGTGCTCTCGCCCCATATGGCAGCTCATACGGATGATGCCCTTAAAGCGATGTCGATGATCGCTGCAGATGTACTGCGCGTTTTAGACGGCAATGAACCGCTGTGTCGGGTAGCTTAACATTTATCGAGGAGAAAATTCATGCCTAACGGTTATTGGGGTCAAATATTACGTGTAGATCTGAGCAACAGCCAGGTCAGTATAGATAAGCACGATGAGAAGTTCTACCGCACCTACTTCGGTGGGCGGGGAATTGTAGCGCACTACCTGCTCAGAGAGGTGCCGCCGGAATGCGACCCGCTTGGTCCAGACAACATCCTGGTCTTCGCTGCCAGCGTCTTGACTGGCACAGCCATCCCAGGCACCGGGCGCAACAGCGCCGGGGCGAAATCACCGCTAACCGGCAGCTATGGCGAAGCCGAGGCCGGCGGCGATTGGGGTGTCAAGCTGCGCTGGGCGGGTTACGACGGCCTGGTCATCACCGGGCAGTCTGAAAAACCAGTCTACCTGTGGATCACCAATGATCGGGTAGAGATACGGGATGCCTCCCACTTATGGGGCCTTGAGGCATACGAGACACAACAAGCCGTCCGCAAGGAGACCGGTGACGAGCGCGCCAGCGTGGCGGTGATCGGCCCAGGTGCAGAGCGGCTGGTGCGCTACGCTTGTATCGCGCAGGATATGCACGATTTCCTCGGTCGCAGCGGCTTAGGGGCAGTTATGGGCTCCAAGCGGCTCAAGGCTATCGTGGTCAACGGCAAGACACGTCCCGAAGTGGCAAACAAAGAAGCCGTTCTGAATACTGCCCGTTGGATGCGCGACAATTACGAGACGCCCTTAGGGACCATGCAAGAAATGGGCACCGCACGCGGCGTGGCAGGCCTCAATGCCGCTGGTGGATTGCCGACGCGCAATTTCCTCGAAGGCAGCTTCGAGGGCTACGAAACGCTGACCGGGCGCCATATGACCGACACGATCCTGGTAGGCCGAGAGAGCTGCTACGCCTGCCCGGTGCATTGCAAACGCGTCGTGGAAGTCACTGACGAAGGGCTTGAAGTCAGCCGAAATTATGGCGGTCCGGAATATGAGACCATTAGCGGTTTCGGCTCCGGGTGCGGCATCAGCGATATCAAGGTGGTGGCAAAAGCCAACGATATGTGCGATCGCAATACCCTGGATACGATCTCTGCCAGCCTGATGGTCTCCGGAGCCATGGAAGCTGCTGAAAGGGGGTTGCTCCCTGCCGAACTTCTGGAAGGGCTCGACCTGCGCTTCGGCTCGACAGCAGGGCTCTTAGGGCTGCTCGAACAGATCGTCAACCGGACCGGACTGGGGGATATCCTGGCGGATGGTCCAGCGGGCGTCGCCGAGACATTGGGAGATGAAGTGGCGGCGTACTTTTTGCATGTCAAAGGCCAGCCGCTGCCGCTGCATGAGCCGCGTTGGAAGACAGGCATGGGTATTGGCTTCGCTATCTCGCCAACCGGGGCCGATCATATGCACAACATACACGATCCCGTCTACGCTAACGAAGAATCGCCTGCCTTCGGCGCGGCACGCAACATGGGTATCGTAGACGCTGTCGACACTTCTACGCTTGGACCGGCAAAAGCACGCATGTTCGTGTACATGATGCTCAACAAATCGGTCGTCAACAACCTGGCGCTGTGCGCTTTCATGCCTTACAGCCTGGATATGATGGTGGAGGAGGTCAAGGCGGTCACCGGATGGAATGTATCGAACTGGGAGCTGCTTAAAGCTACCGAGCGATCCCTGGCAATGGCTCGGGCTTTTAACGCCAAAGCCGGTTTCACCGCCAAAGACGACATCCTGCCAGAACGCTTCTTCCAGCCCCTGGAAGGTGGTGCTTTGAAAGGCCAGACCCTTGACCGGAAGGAATTCTTCCGCACGCGCGATCTCAGCTATGACATGCTGGGTTGGGATCGCAAGAGCGCTGGCCCAAAACGCTGGAAGTTGTATGAGCTGGGGCTGGATTGGGTGGCAGAAGACCTGGAAAAAGCCGGATGTCTGGCTGAATAAGATCAGTTGGAAAAGGTGAATTGAATGGGATCGAAACAATTAGTGAAACAAGAAATCGAGATCAGTCCCAGCAAGAAGTTGATCGTCACGCTGAGCTGGTGCAAAGCTTGCGGGATTTGTATGGAGCTTTGCCCGAAAGAAGTATTGGGTGAAGAAGAGGTGACAAAGAAGGTCATCCTGATCGCACCTGAGAAATGCAATGGTTGTGGATTGTGCGAGCTCTCCTGCCCAGATTACGTTTTTACAGTTCAAGAATTGGATGATGTATTGAAATGAGGAATTATGACTAGAAAATTATTACAGGGAAATGAAGCCTGTGTGGAAGCTGCCATAGCGGCGGGTGTGCGCTTTTTTGCAGGCTATCCAATCACGCCTGCCACTGAGATCGCTGAGGGTATGGCGAACAAGCTGCCCAAAATGGGCGGCGTCTTCCTCCAGATGGAGGATGAAATCGGCAGCATCGCCGCCTGCATTGGCGCATCCGTTGCCGGGGCAAAAGCCATGACTGCCAGCAGCGGGCCAGGTGTCTCCTTGATGCTTGAGAATCTGGGTTTTGCGGCCATCTCGGAAACCCCGGTTGTGATCGTCAACGTGATGCGCGGCGGACCATCCACAGGCCTGCCGACCTTCCCCGGCCAAATGGACGTTATGCAGGCCCGGTGGGGAGCACACGGCGACTATCCTATCGTAGCATTCGCCCCCAGCAGCGTACAGGAAACTTTTGAGCTAACCATCAAGGCGATCAACACGGCAGAAATGCTGCGCAATCCGGTATTTATCCTCTCGGACGCCATGATCGGGCATATGCGTGAAGCCATTACATTGCCAGAAGCCGGTGATCTGGAGATCATCGAACGCAAGCGTCCCGCGCCTGATGAAGCTGATTTCGCTCCTCACCGTGGCAGTCAGGATGGCAGCCAGATTCCGCTCATGGCACGCTTCGGAGATGGGTTCCGCTTCCATGTGGACAGCAACGTACATGATGATTACGGCTTTCCTGCCACGGAAAACAACCCCATGGCTGACAGGCTGATCAAGCGCCTGAATAACAAGGTCAAAGCCCATGCTGACGAATTGATCCTGGTCGATGAAGATCAATTAGAGGATGCAGATATAGCCATCTTCGCGTTCGGATCTTCCGCGCGCTCGGCAATGGAAGCTGTGCAGATCGCCCGCCAAAAAGGACTGCGCGTTGGCTTGCTGAAGGCTAAAACCCTGTGGCCTTTTCCTGAAAAGTATGTAGAGAAGTGGACCCAGCGTGTCAAGGCCTGGGTAGTGCCCGAGATGAACCTGGGACAAATGGTGCGCGAGGTGGCGCTGGTAGTCAGTGGGCGGGTGCCAGTCTACCCATTGAACCGGGTCGATGGCTTGTTGATTGAGCCGGGACAGATTGTATCGCTGATCGAGACCCAGGCGCTGGCGCTGGTTGGATAGGAGACGAGTGATGGCAAGAACACACACCGCTGACTTGTTGGATCGTTACTTCTTGAAGGACCGCCTGCCGACCATCTGGTGTCCAGGCTGTGGGTTGGGTACTGCGAATGGGGCGATCCTGCGCGGTTTCGAAGCCGCCGGGGTCGATCAGGATAAGACGGTGCTGGTGAACGGTATTGGCTGCTCGGGTCGTACAGCAGCTTACCTGGATTTTGATGTGCTGAAAGGTACGCACGGACGGGCAATTGCCTTTGCTACGGGTATCAAGCTGTACCGTCCCGAGCTGAATGTGATCGTCATGGCTGGCGATGGCGATACCCTGGCGATCGGCGGAAATCACTTCATCCATGCAGCCCGGCGAGATGTCGATATCAAGGTGATCATGTTCAATAACTTTATCTATGGTATGACCGGTGGACAGGTATCTCCGACCACCCCCACTGGAGCAAAGGCCTCCACTGCCCCTGAGGGCTTCAATGAGCGCCCTTTTGATGCATGCAAGCTGGCTGAAGCAGCAGGCGCATCCTTCGTCGGACGGGCAACTTCGGCTCACGTACAACTGCTCAGCAAAATTGTCCGGGATGCCTTGCTTCATAAGGGATTCGCGCTGATCGAAGTGATCGCCCAGTGTCCCCAGCAGTTCGGGCGCTGGAATAAGTCTGGGGACGCTTACGATATGCTGGCGTGGGAAAAAGATCACGCCGTGCGTGTCGAACAAGCAGCTAAAATGTCACCTGATGAGCTGGCAGACAAGTTCGTGGTCGGCGAGCTGGTACGGCGTTAAGAAAGGTATCGATATGAGAGATGCAATCATACTAAGCGGCGCAGGTGGTCAGGGTTTGATCCTGGCAGGAGCAATCCTGGCGGAGGCTGCCGGTGTCTTTGAAGGCAGAGAAGTCGTCCAAACCCAGTCTTATGGCATACAGGCGCGCGGCGGCGCCAGCCAATCCTCCGTGATCATCAGCGACCAGCCGATAAAATTCGTCGAAGTAAACACACCAGATATCCTGCTCTGTCTCTCACAGGAGTCTTACAACCGTTATGAACCCGATCTACGTGAGGGAGGCACCCTGATCATGGATCAGGATCTCGTATCGGTCCAGAATGTCCGTGAAAATATCCGGGCGGTCGCCCTGCCTTTTACCGCCGAAGCTGAGAAAATGGAGCGGCGCATCCTGGCAAACGTAATCGCCCTGGGTGCCCTGGCAGTGATTACAGGCGCGGTGCAGGTCGAATCGCTGGCTCAAGCCTTACCAAAGCGGCTGCCTGAGCGCAACGTTCCCCAGGCAGTGGAAGCCCTGGCATTGGGGAAAAAACTGGCAGAAGAACGAGGATTGGTCCTGGTATGATCGTCCCGGAGAACATTGCTAAACAATTGCTCTCCCGGTATGGACTCTCGGTTCCAGCAGGGAAGATCGCTCAGACACCTGACGAAGCCGCTGCCATCGCCCAGGAGCTGGGGGATCGCGGCGTGGTTAAAGCAATGATCCCCATCGGTGGTCGCGGCAAAGCAGGTGGCGTCAAAGTATGCCGCTCCGCAGATCAAGTGCGTTCCGCTGCTTCTGGCCTCTTAGGGCAGGAGCTGCTGGGGCATCAGGTTGGGAGCGTCCTGGTGGAGGAGCCGGTTCCCATCGCTCGCGAATTATATGCGGGCGTGGTCGCCAGTACTGCTACCGACCGGATTGAGCTGATCCTGAGCCTTTCTGGAGGGGTTGAGATCGAAAACACTGCCACGCAGGATCAGTCCAGCCTGCTCCATCTGGCTATCCAACCCGGGGACCTGCTCCCCGTGCACCGGGTGCGCCAGTGGCTGCGGCAGAGTGGAGTCGATCTCAATGCTCTCCCCGATCTGGCAGATACCCTGGTTAAATTGTATCGTGCAGCCGCTGATTTGGATGCCATCCTGTTAGAGATAAACCCTCTGGTGGTCAGCCAGGATGGTCGCATGTTCATCCTGGACTGCAAATTGGAAATTGATGACAATGGATTATCCCGCCAGCCCGAGCTAGCCGCAGTCTACATGGCCTCATTGAGCGAACGAGAGCTGCGCGCCAGGCAACTGGGGGTTTCCTTTGTCCCGTTGGATGGGGACATCGGTGTGATCACCAGCGGAGCCGGGTTGGGAATGGCAACCCTGGATCTGCTTAAGCAATCTGGGCTGGCTCCGGCAGACTTCCTCGATACAGGCGGAGGTATTTCCGAGGAACTGGTAAAAGGCGCCCTCGAGCTGGTAATGGAGCCGCCCGAAGTACGCGGTGCGATCATTAATTTATACGGCGGTATCAACCGCATGCTGGAGGCTGCTAAAGGAATCCGGGCTGCCCTGCAAAATATAACCGGCGATCGCCCGGTGGTGGTGAAAATCCTGGGGAACCAGCAAGAAGAAGCCTGGGCAATGCTCGCATCGGAGCCGAATGTACATGTGATCCGGGTGGTACAGACAGAGACGGCTGTTGCTAAGCTTGCGCAGTTATTGAATTAAGACACTATGAAAACACTGCTGATCAATCAAGATACTCGCGCCATTGTCCAGGGTATCACCGGTAAGGTGGGACAGGCGCAAACACATTGGATGCTGAAAGCCGGAACGCGGTTGGTGGCGGGAGTCACTCCCGGGCGCGGCGGGCAAATCGTGGAAGGACTGCCTGTGTACGACCGGGTAGCCGAAGCTGTCGATGCGCAGGCTGCTAACGCCTCGGTGATTTTTGTCCCGGCACCATTTGCCAGGGACGCGGCCTTCGAAGCCATGGGTGCCGGGTTAATGTTGGTGGTGATCGTCACCGAGCATATCCCCATTCGAGATACGATGGAAATCAAAGCCCGGTCACGGCTGACCGGAACAGTGGTCATCGGTCCGAACTGTCCAGGGATCTTCATTCCCGAGGCAGGCAAGCTGGGGATTATGCCGGAGAGCATTTTCCACAAGGGACATATCGGCGTGGTGGGGCGCAGCGCCACACTTTCATATGAAGTAATTGCCAATCTGAGCGATTCCGGTCTCGGTCAGACCGCTGCTGTGGGCGTAGGCGGTGATCCAGTCATCTGCACCGAATTCACCGATGTCCTGCAGCTCTTCGAAGCCGACCCAGAGACACAAGGCGTGGTTCTAGTTGGCGAAATCGGCGGCTCCGGCGAAGAGCGCGCAGCCGGATTCATTTCATCCATGTCCAAACCGGTCGTGGCGCTCATCGCCGGTCGGGCTGCGCCGCCCGGAAGGCGCTTTGGTCATGCCGGGGCGATCATCCGCGCCGGGAGCGGCGGCGCCCAACAGAAAATCGATGCTCTGAGCCAGGCCGGGGTATCGATTGCCAGCTCCCCGGCGGAAATCCCCGGCTTGATGTTGGAGAGATTGAGACAGAAAGCCCATATATAAGCCAGGCTTGCTGTCCTCAGAGAAATTGGATTATGGAAGCCAGTTTTCAAGTGCATGTCAAGTTGTTCGGTCACTTACGCCAGGCCAGCCCGTCTGCAAATCTGGTGATAGAGATACCGGCAGGCTCCACGGTCAACGACCTGGTACAGGCACTGGCAAGCCAGCTTGGCGACGACTTCCGTAAGGCGCTGTTAGATCCGGGAGGCCGTTTGCATGGCGGGATCGAGATTGTACTTAACGGAGTGCATCTTCCTGCGAGAAAAATCGCCAACATTCCAATCCCAGGAGCGTGTGAAGTAATTCTCATACCAATGATTGAAGGTGGATAATGCCAAACAACTATTTTTGATAGCGATCTACATGCTGCTCTTTGACGCCGTAATCTGGCGAGAATATAATTCTGTGTCATGGGTTACGCAACGGATACACCATGACATTTGGATAACCGCACTATCTTTCCGGGCGTGTGTGGCGGGCTGCCAGGTAATTCTGGCAATGAGAGGGAGTAAAGCTGATGGCCGCGAGTGATCTTTTCGGCATCTCGTCTCAAGATATTGATAAAAACGTGCCTATCCCCTATCACTATCAGCTGCGCGAGCTGCTGCGTGACGAAATCGCCTCTGGTCGCTGGGGAGTAGACCAGCGATTACCCAGTGAACGGGAATTGTGCGAGGCATTTGACTTGAGCCGCACAACGATACGGGAAGCGATCGATGCCCTGGTCAATGAGGGTCTCTTGCGACGGGAAAAAGGGCGCGGTACCTTCGTCGCAGAACCAAAGATCACGGAAAAATGGCTGGAAGCGCCGGATAGCTTCACCGAATCGATGCAACTGCAGGGCTACCAGATCGAAACCAGGGTACTGAACCTGTCGGTTGTGCCTGCTACGTACAATGTATCACGTGAGCTGCGGCTGCGCTCAACAGAGCCGGTCATTGTGCTCGACCGTTTGAGATTGATCCTGCAGGAACCAGTCCTGGTAGTTACTTCCTATATTCCCGAGAGGCTTTGCCCGAACCTGGTGAACGAAGACTTCACCTATCAATCTCTCTACAAAGTACTGCGCGAGAAATATAATATCTCCATCGCACGTGCCAAGCGCTTCATGGAGGCGGTAGCGGCAAATGAATTGGAAGCGAGCCTGCTGCATGTACGCCAGGGCGCGCCCCTTGTGCTCATCGAGAGCACAGCCTATCTGGAGGATGGGACCCCACTCGAATATTTCAAGGCCCGCCATCGCGGCGACCGCACCCGCTTCCAGGTCGAATCATTTAAACAAGTCATTTCTCGATAACCAGACACTTATCCGGAATTGCGTAGATCAGGAGGTTCAGGAATGACCGGTCAGTTTCTCATGGGGATCGACATTGGAACTCAAAGCACGCGTGCCGCTCTGCTCGACCTGGATGGGCGGGTGGTTGCGAGCGCCAGCACTGCCCAGGATATGGAAACTCCACGCCCGGGCTGGGCGCAGCAAGACCCACAGGTGTGGTGGGACAGCACTATCTCCAACATACGGCGCGCCATCCAACAAGCAGGCATATCACCCACAGAAATCCGGGGCATCGGCGTTAGCGGGCAGATGCATGGCTGTGTGTCTATTGATGAAAAAGGGGAGCTGCTCAGCCATGCAGTTCAGCTATGGTGCGATAAGCGCAGCGCCGATCTGGTGGAGGAATATAAAAAACGACCGGATGTAACCGAAGCCTACCGGATCGCCGGAAGCCCACCCGTGGCAAATTGGTTTGGCTTCAAGATCAAGTGGGTTCAAGTTCACGAGCCAGAGGTTTACCAGAGAGCGTGGAAATTTTTTCTCCCCAAGGATTACATTAACTTTAAGCTCTGCGGGGTAGTGGCCACAGATCACAGCGAAGCCTCGGGGTCTTTCTTGATGGACGCCAGCAGCGAAGATTGGTCTCCCGTGCTGGTTGACCAGGTAGGCATTGAATACGATAAGCTGCCCCCTATATATGCCAGTTCCCATGTAATCGGGCAGGTCACCTCGGAGACTGCCGCACTCACCGGTCTGGCAGCCGGGACTCCCGTAGTCGCCGGCGGAGGTGATATGCTGTGCATGCTGCTCGCCGCCGGCATCACCCGTCCTGGCAACGCCTCGGATGTCACTGGCACTTCGGCGATCATGTCCGTATTCACCGAAACACCGGTGTTCGACAAGCGGCTGATGAACCTGCATCATGTCATGCCCGGTTGGATCCCCTTTGGAATTATTGATTCGGGCGGCGGTTCGTTGAAATGGTTTAAGGACTCCTTCTGCCAGACAGAAATCGAGCAGGCAAAGGTAACCGGTTCCCAGGTGTACGATATCTTGACCGCATTGGCCAGCCAGGTGGAGCCCGGCGGTGAGGGGCTGCTCTACTTCCCATATTTGATGGGAGAGCGTACATTTGGCACCCCCTACGCCCGTGGAGTGTTCTTTGGCGTCACGCCACGCACGGGCAAAGGCGCAATGGTGCGGGCGATCATGGAAGGCATCACCCTTGAGCTGCGCCGGACTCTAGAGGTGGTGGAAACTGCTGGTCACCAAATCGGCGTGATCTACCACAGCGGCGGTGGCGCTTACAGCGATTTGTGGTCGCAGATCAAGGCGGATATCTACCAGAAGAATGTCGCCGTCTTCGAAAATTCCGAAGGCGGTATCCTGGGTTCTGCGATCCTGGGAGGCGTTGGAGCAGGCTTATACACCGATCCTGCCTCCGGTGTAGAGCACTGCCTGCGCATCGCCAAGGAATTCAAGCCCAATGCTGAACTGCGCTCACGCTACGATTACCTGTTCGAATTATTCAAGGACTTGCATGACCGCATGCAAGAACCTTTCAACCAACTACCCAGAATCCCATAACCAATAACTATGACCGAGACCATACAGCTATTTATCACATGCATCCTGGATACCATTTATCCCGAGACCGGCGAATCCGTTGTGCGCATCCTCGAAAGGGCGGGGGTCAGGGTGGAATTCCCACCCGGGCAGACGTGCTGCGGCCAGCCGGCCTTCAACGGTGGGATGCGAGCCGAAGCCCGGCAGATGGCCATACATACGATAGAAGTTTTCGAGCCTACCCAGGGACCTGTGGTCATCCCCTCCGGTTCCTGTGCAGCCATGGTCCGCCACAGCTATCTGGAGCTGTTTGCCGACGATCCAGAATGGCTGCCGCGTGCTAAGGCCCTGGCTGCCCGCACCTACGAGTTCTCCGAGTTTTTGGTGGATTACCTTGGAATTACCGACCTGGGTGCCCGTCTTGCCGGCAAGATCACCTACCACTCATCCTGCCACCTGCTGCGCGAGCTGGGGGTCGACCGCCAGCCCCGCCTGCTGCTGAAAGGGGTCAAAGACGCCGAGTTCGTCGAGCTGGCTGGCACTTCTGAGTGCTGTGGGTTTGGGGGAGTATTCTCTGTCGAACACCCTGAACTCTCAGCCGCCATGCTGGAGCGCAAGATCGACAATATCGTCGCCAGCCAGGCTCAGCTTGTAGTTTCTTGCGATGGCGGCTGTATAACCAATATCAACGGCGGCATGCATCGCAGGGGATTGCCCCACAGGGCAGTCCATATTGCCGACGTGCTGGAGAAAGCCTGATATAAACGCGGTGGAGGGAAGCCGGCTCCACTTCGTTTCAAATAGAGATATGCCTTCTATGCCCAATAAATTCAAAACTCATATTCGCACCTCCCTAGCAAATTCACATTTGCAGGTTGCCCTGGATAACAACTACGAGCGCCGCCGCGACGGGCGGCTGGCAGCTTACTCGTCTCTGCCAGAGGATGTCCAGTTAATGCGTCAGCGTGCGCATGCTGTGCGCGCTGAGGTGATCAGCCATTTAGATGAATATCTGGAAAAGTTCATCCGCAATGCCGCGGCCAATGGATTCATTATTCACCCGGCCGCTGATGCCGCTGAAGCCGTTCAAATCGTACTGGATATCGCCCGCAGCAACAACGCCAGGCTTATCGCCAAGGCAAAATCGATGGTCAGCGAAGAAATCCACCTCAATGAGGGGCTCGAACAGGCCGGGATTCGGGCGATCGAGACAGACCTGGGCGAGTATATTGTGCAGCTGCGCGGCGAGCACCCCGCCCATATCATCACCCCTGCAGTTCACCTGCAGCGCGCCGATGTCGGTAAATTATTCAACGAAAAGCTCGGAATACCCTACACTGAGGACGTATCTGTCATGTGCCGCGCCGCCCGCCAGGAGCTGCGCCAGGTCTTTCTGCAGGCTGATATTGGGCTCTCGGGGGTAAACTTTGGAGTCGCCGAGAGCGGTACACTGGCATTGGTCACCAACGAAGGTAATGGTCGTATGGTGGTCACCCTCCCCCCGATTCACATCGCCCTGATGGGTGTTGAGCGGTTAGTACCCAGCCTGGATGACCTGGCGTTAATGCTTTACCTTCTGCCGCGTTGGGCGACAGGACAGAAGCTGTCTTCGTATGTCAGTTTGGTTAACGGTCCAGAAACGCCGGTTCTGACCGGTGGAGAAATCACCCAGGGACCACGCCAGCGCCACATCATCTTGCTTGACAATGGACGGCGGGCAGTCAGTAAGTCCGATCTGGCTGAAGCGCTTTACTGCATCCGCTGCGGGGCCTGCTTGAACATGTGTCCTGTGTTTCGAGAGCTTGGCGGGCATGCCTACGTCGGCATTCATGGACAAGGCAGTACCTACTCCGGTCCCATTGGATCGGTGATCTCACCAGCTTTGTTCGGGCAATCCGAGTTCGGGCATCTGGCGCGCGCCAGCAGTCTGTGCGGGGCGTGCAAGGAGGCGTGTCCGGTGGATATCGATCTGCCAAAACTGCTGCTGCGCATCCGCGCCGGGATCAACCCCAGCCAACAGGTTGATAACCGCCAGACCAGCAGCCAACCGCGGTACAGCCCTAATGCGCCCGGCTATCTGGCCTGGGGACTGCGCGCCTTCAATTGGATGGCGATCTCGCCCTGGCGCTTTGCCTTCGCCCAGCGTATGGCGGGCTTTTTCAGCCGGCTGGTAGCGCCCAAAACACCCTGGCTGCATCTCCCAGCAATCACGGGCTGGGGGTATTCCAAGGATTTTCCCCGACCAGCCTCTCGTCCGTTTCGGGATCATTGGGCGCAACGCAAATCAGCCGCTCCCGAATCCCCAGCGCCTGCTCTCAGCCGCCAGTCTGTGGTTGAGCAGCCCGGGAGCAAACCCGCCGAATCAGCCCCCAGCCAGGTGGATTTAGTCGAGCAGTTCGCCAGGGAGTTAAGCGCCCTGGGAGGGACAGTCAGGACCTGCCAGTCATCCGAGCTGGGGAAATGCATCCTGGATTTTCTCCAGAAAGGGGATTTCCGCCGCATACAGGCATGGGATGGCGCTCAGCTCCCCAAGGGCTTGCTGGACGAGCTGCGCGCAGCAGGCATCCAGGTCGACACGGACCACGACCCTGCTATTCCAGTGGGACTGACCGGCGTGGATGCTGCTATTGCTGAGTCTGGAACACTGCTCCTCACCGGCGCGCCAGACCGGCCCCTTACTGCCTCGCTGGTGCCTGAAATCCATCTCGCAGTGCTGCATGCCAGCACCATCCATGCCGATTTGCCCGAGGTCTTGAATCTGCCAGAGATCCAGCAGTCGAAAGCAGCAGTATTGATCAGCGGACCGTCACGCACCGCAGACATCGAGATGACCTTATCCATGGGCATGCACGGTCCCAGAGAAGTGCACGCCTTCTGCTTGAACGATCGCTGAATCCGGAAGGGATTTGGGGGGACGATAGTGGCTGCGCTGACATCGACACCCCTTTTTCTTTCCAGGCACGCACGCTGCATTGACAACCTGCTCATTTTTGCTATAATGGAAACGGTTCCAATCGATGCTCTACATCACCAGAGTGGAATCGCTTCAAAGCTAGCCTGCCTGACCATTTCAATAGCCAATCCAGTTGTCACATATACTGGTCAAGTAATTGGATATTGACTTTTTTTATTTTATCTGCTACATTCCTAACGCGTGTTAGTAACACGCGTTAGGAACGCCAGTCTGCATGACAAATATTGCTTCTACTCACCGGGTGACCAGTCAAGATGTAGCCGACCGGGCAGGGGTATCCCGTACCACGGTCTCTTTGGTCTTGAATAATGTCGCTGGTGCACATATCAGCGAAGCTACCCGCCAGCGCGTCCGGCAGGCTGCAAGCGATCTGAACTACGTTCCCGATGCTGCCGCCACGGCACTCGCCAGCCGGCAATCCCAGATCGTCGGCTTGATCCTCATCCGCACGCCTCGCCAGATCGCTTCGGATGCCTTCCTGACCCAGACCCTGAATGGGCTGATCGAGAGCATCCACCAGCAGGGACTGCGCCTGCTGATCGACATCGTTGAGCTAGAACACCAAAAGGAAACCTATCTACAGCTAGTACGCGCCAAACGCATCGACGGGATACTCCTGTCAGGACCACGCTTTGATGATGAGGCATTAAACCTGCTGCACAAATCGGCTTTCCCCACTGTGCTGCTTGGACAAATCCCGGGCAGCTGGTTTTCATTTGTAGATGTTGATAACATCGCCGCGGCAAAGGCTGCCGTGGCGCATTTGATTAAATTGGGCCACACGCGCATCGCCTGCATCACCAATGCCCCGCTCAGCTATACGGCTGCCCAGGGAAGGCTGTATGGCTACCAGCAGGCGCTTGAAAACGGCGGTCTCTCATTTGATCCTGACCTGGTGCGGTACGGCAATTTCGATATCGAGAGCGGCTACTGCCAGATGCGCAGCCTGATAGAAGCTGGCATCCGGTTCAGCGCCGCCTTCGTCGCCAGCGATACCCTGGCGTACGGCGCTAAGGCTGCCCTGCGGGATCATGGCTTGCGCGTTCCCCAAGATATAGCCCTGGTAGGGTTTGACGACCTGTCTTTCTCGCGCTATACAGATCCTCCGCTGACGACCATCCACCTGCCCGCCGTCGATCTGGCCAAGCAGGCCACCGACATGCTGTTTCAGTACATGCGCGGGGTGGAGCCGGAGCTGAAGCAGGTCATCCTGGATACTCAGCTGGTGGTGCGCGATTCCTGTGGCGCAAAGCTATCCGGATACGCGCTGACTAACTAATACAATCCCTTGGTTGAGGGTACACGAAGGGTACACGAACACGCAGCCTAAAAGACCCTCAAGTTCGTAGAAAGGAGGCTAAATCGACAGATATAATCGTCCACCATTCAAAATATCTACAAATCTGATAATCCACCTATCTTTTGGAGGAAGAAGAACATGAATAGCAAGAAAAATATATGGTTTTTACTCGGCACACTGATGGTCATGGCGATGCTGATCGCTGCCTGCGGCGGAGCTGCGACAACTACAGCCCCGACTGAGGCACCGCCAGTAGAAGAGCCTGCTGCGACTGAACCACCTGCCGAAGCGCCGCCGGAGGAAGCACCCACCACTGAGTTTGCGGTCATGCCGGGCGGCTTTTTAGAGAAAGCGCTGGCGGGCGAATACAGCGGCACAGAAGTGACAGTTGATGGTCCCTTCACCGATCCGGACGACCTGCGCTTCTTTGAGTCGATGGCGGCTTTTGAAGAAGCCACCGGCATCAAGGTCAACTACATCGGCGACAAGGAGTTCGAGGCCCGCCTGTCCATCGCAGTGGACGCTGGCAACGCCCCCGACATCGCCGACTTCCCCCAGCCCGGTGCAGCCGCCAACTACGCTCGCCAGGGCCACCTTGTCGATCCCACCACCTGGATCTCTGAGGACTGGCTCAAGCAACAGTACAACCAGTCCTGGATCGACATGACCACCATGCCTGACCCGGATGGCAACCCGATGATCGGCGGCGTCTTCCACCGCTTCAACGGCAAGTCCCTGGTCTGGTATCCCAAGGATGACTTCGACGCAGCCGGCTACACCATCCCCACCACCTGGCAGGAGCTGCTCGACCTATCCCAGCAGATCGCTGACGACGGCGATACCGCCTGGTGCATCGGCATCGAGTCGCAGGCTGCCACCGGCTGGCCTGCCACCGACTGGACCGAGGAGATGATGTTGCGCACCACCTCCCTCGAGAACTACGACGCCTGGGTGGCTGGCACCTTGCCCTTCGCCTCCCCCGAGGTCAAGAAGGCTATCGAGACCTGGAGCGAGATCTGGTTCACCTCCGACTACGTCTTCGGCGGCACGGACGCCATCGTCTCCACCTACTTCGGCGACTCCCCCGCTCCCATGTTCGAAGACCCGCCTAAGTGCTGGATGCACAAGCAGGGCAACTTCATCACCGGCTTCTTCCCCGAAGGCTCTCAGGCTGGCGTGGATTACTCCTTCTTCTACCTCCCGCCCGTCGATGACGCCTACGGCAAGCCCTTCCTCGTGGCTGGCGACATGATGTCCATGTTCCACGACCGCCCCGAAGTGCGCGCCCTGATGGAGTACTTCACCACCCCGCAGTCCGCTTCCGGCTGGCTACAGAACGGCGGCGCCCTGGCTGCCCACCTCACTGCCACCCCAGATATGTACGGCGTGGACCTGGAACGCGGCATTGCTGAACTCGTCGCCCAGGCAACCTCCTTCCGCTTCGACGGCTCTGACCTCATGCCCGGTCAGGTCGGCTCCGGCTCCTTCTGGACCGGTATGGTCGACTACGTCTCCGGCGCCGCTGACCTCGATACCGTCCTGGCTGAAATCGACGCCTCCTGGCCTAGGTAACTGTGTAATTCGTAATGAAGACTGCCAGTCATGAATATGACTGGCAGTCTTCCAAAGGAGCTGTCTCATGACACAACTTGATACGGCACGATCTCAAGAGGGCAGCGCTTTAACCAAGCTCATTGCATGGGTCGGACGCCTGTTTGTGGCCGTCGTCATCCCCCTGCTGGCTTTCCTGGTCATCTACTACGGATTCATCTTCCTGAGGGACACGAAAGCAGACCGCTGGGTGATGGCGACAGTCGCCATCATCTGGGGTGTGGGCGGTGTGGCCTTGCTCTACTGGGTGTTCAACGGCATCGTCGAGCGCCTGCCCGACTTGTGGAAAGCGCATCTCACGCCATTTGTCTTCGTTGGACCTGCCCTGGTAATCTTGTTCTGGTACCTGGCTTTTCCGGTGGCACGAACATTCTGGCTGAGCCTGTTCGGTCGTGATGGTCCCCCACGAGGCGCTGGTATCTTTGAAGCTCTGCAGAGCGATGCCTTTGTTGGCTTGAGCAACTACGTGTCGCTGTTCTCAGAACGCCTTCTGCAGGAAGCCATGCGCAACAACCTGATGTGGATCATCTTCGGCAGCACGTTTTCGGTGGCATTCGGTCTGCTGGTGGCAACCCTCGCCGACCGCAGCAAATTTGAGCGCGTATCCAAATCGCTGATCTTCCTGCCGATGGCGATCTCGTTTGTCGGTGCCAGCGTGATCTGGAATTTTATATATGAAGTCCGCCCCATTGAGCAACCGCAAATCGGCCTGTTAAACGCGATCACAATCGCTTTGGGGGGCCAACCTCACCCCTGGGATAAATGGATCGCAATCGTGCCCTGGAACAACCTGTTCTTGATCCTGATCGTCATCTGGCTGCAAACGGGATATTCCATGGTGCTTTTCTCGGCGGCATTAAAGGGCATTCCAGAAGAAATCATTGAAGCTTCACGGGTGGACGGCGCCACCGAAATCCAGGTGTTCTTCCGCATCATGATCCCCTACATCATGGGCACCATTATAACGGTGTGGACGACGATCGTAATTTTTACGCTAAAGATATTCGACGTGGTCTGGGTGATGACCGGCGGGCAGTTTGGCACGCATGTGATCGCCACCCAGTTTTACCGCCAGTCGTTCACTGCCAGGAACTCAGGGGTAGGCTCCGCGATTGCTATCATCCTGCTGATCACCGTGATCCCGGTGATGATCTACAATCTGCGCCAGTTCAGGCAACAGGAGGCATTTTAACATGGGCAAACAAACAAGATCTAATGCGATCCTGGTCAATCTGCTCCTGGCTCTGCTCGTCCTAATCTGGACCATCCCAACCCTGGGTTTGTTCATCTCTTCGTTTCGCAACCGATTCGATATTCAGACTAACGGATGGTGGAATATCTTTCCCCATCGCGAGTGGGAAACGGTGTCCACCGTGGATCCAAAAGAGCTAGGCCTGGACCCAGACGGGGTGATGTCCGTGGAAGGTGCACAGGGAACTTTTGAAGAGCTGCGCGCAGGGGTAGAAGCCCCCGATGGGAGCACGCGGGTCACCTGGGTTGGCAACAAGCGCCTGGGGCGCATTGAAGTTCAAAAGCGGATCTGGACGGTGACCTGGAATTTCACCCTGGATAACTACAAGCAGATCCTCACCCCCAGCAGCTATGAGATCACCAAAGCGGACGGCACCACCGAAACTGTACCGGGTCAGAACATGATCCAGGCCTTCATTAACAGCCTGGCAGTATCGATCCCATCGACGATCATCCCCATCCTGATCGCGGCCTTTGCGGCCTATGGCTTTGCCTGGATGCATTTCCCCGGACGGCGCACATTTTTCATCTTAGTCATCGGTCTGCTGGTAGTCCCGTTGCAAATCGCCCTGGTCCCAATTCTGCGAGACTACAACACGATCGGTCTGAACGGCACCTTTCTGGCGGTCTGGCTTGCGCATACCGGCTTCGGACTGGCTTTGGCGACCTACCTGCTGTTCAACTACATCAGCACGCTGCCGCGCGAGACGATGGAGTCGGCTTTCATCGATGGCGCCTCGCATTTCACCGTCTTTACCAGGCTGGTGCTGCCCCTGTCCGTACCGGCGCTGGCCTCCTTCGCCATTTTCCAGTTCCTGTGGGTCTGGAACGACTACCTGGTGGCGCTAACTTTCTTAGGCACCGACCCGTCCTTTAAAGTGGTCACCCAGCGGTTGGCGGACTTAACCGGCACCTTCGGCAGCGATTGGCACTTGCTGACTGCCGGTGCTTTTTTCACGATGCTCCTGCCGCTGGCAGTTTTCTTTGGCTTGCAGCGCTACTTTGTGCGCGGCATGCTGGCTGGTTCTGTGAAAGGATAGCAAGTCAAGATAAATCAATCGGCAGCAACCATCCATTCTACGGGGCTTTCAGGCATCTGAAGCGCCCAAATCTGCGGCTGACACCGACTCTAGGTACTCCTGGTGTGCGGATGTTGTTGGTATTGCAAGCTAAAAGATTTTATGTCTGAAGCGAAAACCCTGTCTTTCGATTGGGCTCTGTGGTTCCAATGGATGATGGCAACCGCCCTGGGCTGGGTGCTGGGCAGGTTTCTGCTGCCGAACCTGGCCTTCCTGGTCATTGGGATAGGCCTCGGCATCCTGCAGTGGTTGGTCCTGCAGCACAGGATCGGTAACTCCCCCCGGTGGATCGTGGCCACGACCCTGGGCTGGATCCTGGGATCGACGATCATCCTGGGAGTCCTGGTACCCTTTGAAATGGAACTTCTATCAGGACCAATTATCGGTACAACAGTCGGGGTAGCGCAGTGGCTTATCTTGCGCAAAGAGGTTTACTGGTCTGGCTGGTGGATCGTCATCAGCATTGTGGGATGGACTACAGGTATGGCGCTTCTGCCCGGGGTGATGCTGACCGGCGTCATGGCTGGCGTTTTAACCGGTATAGCCATGGCGCTGTTATTGCAGTACCCGAAACCTGGTCCGCAAACCCCATAAATCGTAATCCTACCGGTTCCTGGAGCAATTGGATCCCGGACTTCGGATCTGATCCCAGGCAAGGCTTAGACGATGTCAATGTCTGATGAATTTATCTGGTGGCAGCGCGGGGTGATCTATCAAGTGTATCCGCGCAGCTTCATGGATTCAAACGGCGATGGCGTCGGGGATCTGGCAGGCATTACCAGCCGCCTGGATTACCTGGCTGATACTCTGGGCGTTGACACCATCTGGCTGTCACCCTTCTACCCATCTCCTATGGCTGATTTCGGCTACGATGTCATGGACTATACGGGCGTTGATCCGATCTTCGGGGACCTGGCAGCTTTTGATGAGCTGGTCCGCCAGGCCCACCGCCGTGATCTCAAAGTTATTATCGATATCGTGCCCAACCACTCCTCCGACCGGCATCCCTGGTTCGTTGAATCGCGGGCTTCACGCAGCAGCCCCAAACGCGACTGGTACGTTTGGGCAGATGCACGCCCGGACGGTTCGCCTCCCAATAACTGGCTGAGCGTCTTCGCTGGTCCAGCCTGGGAGTGGGATGCCCTTACCGGGCAGTATTACCTGCACTCCTTCTTAAAAGAACAGCCTGATCTGAACTGGCGCAACCCGCAGCTCAAGGCTGCCATGCTGGACGTGCTGCGCTCCTGGCTGGAACGCGGGGTAGACGGTTTCCGCATCGATGTGGCGCACTTTATTATGAAAGACCCCTTGCTGCGCGATAACCCGGTAAAATCCACAGCCACGCAGTCGTTCCATAAGCCTATGGGTGAATACGACACGTTGGAGCACATCTACGACAATAACCACCCAGATGCCCACGCGGTCTACCGGGATATCCGCCAGCTGTTGGATGCCTACAGCGTTCAGCGGCCGCGCGTTTCCATTGGCGAGATCCACATCTTTGACTGGAAAAGATGGGCAGCCTACTATGGGGCTCAGCTGGACGAGATCCATATGCCGTTCAACTTCAATCTTCTGAGAATTCCATGGCAGGCACCGGCCATTCGCGACATGGTCGATGCGCTGGAAGCTGCTCTGCCGGATGGCGCCTGGCCCAACTACGTGCTGGGCAATCATGATGAAATCCGGCTGGCGAGCCGCATTGGCCCTCAAGGAGCGCGCCAGGCTGCCCTGCTGCTGCTGACCCTGAGGGGCACACCCACTTTGTATTATGGCGACGAGATCGGTATGAAGAACGTCGACATACCTTTGGAACTTCAGCAAGATCCCTGGGGGAAGCGCGTGCCAGGGCTGGGTAGAGATGGCTGCCGGACGCCGATGCAGTGGGATGACAACCCGTACGGTGGTTTCTCCCCTGCCGGTGGGCGCGGCCCCTGGCTGCCGCTGGCGGAAGACTATCATCAAGTGAACGTCCAGCGCCAGTTAGAGCAGCCTGATTCGATCCTGAACCTTTACCGCCGGCTACTGGCACTGCGCAAGGCTTCAGCCGCTCTGCAGGCGGGGGATTACCAGCCGCTGGACCTGGCCCCGGAAGTTTGCTTTGCATATCTGCGCACCCTTCCCGGACAAACCGGCTATCTGACAGCGATTAATTTCTCGCCTACAGAGATAACCCTGGAATATCCCAATATGGCGACCGGCAACCTGGTCTTATCGACCTTCTTAGACCGCCGCGAGCCATTAAAGTTTTCAAAGTTAACCCTGCGCCCCTACGAGGGAGTTCTGATCGAGCTGGCAGGCGCCCGGAACGCCAGCTGACCATTTAGGGATCAAAACATGGATAGACAGCATCTCTGGTATAAGAACGCGGTGTTTTACCAAATATATGTGCGCGCCTACGCTGACGGAAACGGCGATGGCCACGGAGACCTGCGCGGCCTGTACCATAAGCTGGATTACCTGAGTGAGCTGGGGGTCGACTGCCTGTGGCTGATGCCGATCTACCCCTCGCCCCTGCTTGATGATGGCTATGACATCGCCGACTTCTACAGCATCCTGGATACATACGGCGACCTGGATGATTTTCGCCTCCTCGTCGAGGCAGCTCACCAGCGCGGCATGCGCGTGATTGCCGACCTGGTGCTCAACCATACCTCCGACCAGCACCCCTGGTTTCAGGACGCCCGATCCAGCCGCGATTCCCGCTACCGGGACTATTATGTGTGGAGCGATACCGATCAGAAATATCAGGATGCGCGCATAATCTTCCTGGATACCGAAAAATCCAACTGGGCATGGGATGAGCACAGCGGTCAGTATTACTGGCATCGTTTCTATTCTTCCCAACCGGACCTCAATTACGACAGCCCCTCCGTCCAGGAGGAGATGCTGAACGTTGCGCGTTTCTGGTTGGAGCTTGGCATCGATGGTTTTCGCGCCGATGCTGTGCCCTATCTGGTCGAACGCGAAGGCACTAACTGCGAAAACTTGCCGGAAACGCATGTCTATCTCAAGCGCTTGCGCCAATTCATCGATCAGCACTATCCGGGAAAAGTCCTGCTCTGTGAGGCAAACCAGTGGCCGGAGGATGTGCGACCCTATTTCGGGGACGGCGATGAATTCCACATGAGCTTCCATTTTCCGATCATGCCGCGCATCTACATGGCTTTGCGCCAGGGTGATAAAACGCCGCTGGTATGGATTATAGAGCGCACCCCAGAAATCCCGGAAGAGTGCCAGTGGTGTGTTTTTCTACGCAATCATGATGAGCTGACCCTGGAGATGGTCACCGAAGAGGAGCGGCAGTGGATGTGGCAGGAGTATGCTCCCGAAAAGCGCATGCGCCTCAATCTCGGCATCCGCCGCCGACTGGCGCCGCTGCTCGATAACGACCGCCGCAAGATCGAGCTGGCAAACTCGCTGCTCTTCACCTTGCGCGGCTCGCCGATCATATACTACGGCGATGAGATCGGCATGGGAGACAACATCGACCTCCCTGACCGCAATGGAGTGCGCACCCCCATGCAGTGGAACAACAGCCCAGGGGCGGGATTCTCACCGGCAAATCCGGGGAAATTTTATGCCCCAGTCATCCACGGCGAACCATTTGGCCCCCAATGGGTGAATGTAGCCGCCCAGCGGGCTGCCCCCGGCTCACTCTGGAACACCCTGCGGCGTATGATCCACCTGCACAAAGAACACCCGGTTTTCGGTTGGGGCAGCTTCGCCTGGGCAGAAACTGGCACCCCGGCTGTGGTCGCCTATTGGCGCGTTTCTGACGCAGAGTGGCTGCTGATCATTAACAACCTTTCTGGCGCGCTTCAGGAGGTCAAGATTGCCCTGCCGTTCTCGGGACCAGTCGCGGCACACAATCTAATCACCTCTGAGGAAATGATCCTCGGTCACGAGGGAGGCGTGCTCGGCTTGCAGATGATGCCCTATCAGTATCTCTGGTTGAGGGTGGGTGATTCCGGATGAAAACCGCCACAATCCGAGATGTAGCCAAACGAGCCGGGGTCGGTCTGGGGACGGTCTCTCGGGTGATTAACGGGAGCCCCCAGGTCAGTGAAGCGACGCGCCAGCAAGTTCTGGCAGTTATTTCAGAGTTGAGGTACTTCCCAAACCCTATCGCACGCCAGCTCTCCCTCGGAAAAACGCTGACGATTGCCGTGGTGGTACCGTTTTTCACCCGCCCGGCGCAAATCGGACGCCTGCAGGGCATTGAGAACACCCTGGCGGAGAGCGATTATGATCTGACGATCTACAATGTCGAGACGGTCAAGCGCCGGGATATCTGCCTTCACGAGATTCCATGCAAAAAGCGCGCCGATGGAGTTATCATCATTTCTCTCTCCCCTCGCGACGAAGACATCCCCTATCTGGCACACGCAGATGTTCCGGTTGTCCTGGTGGATGCTAATAATCCCTTGCTCTCGCAGTTAAACCGCGTGGTCATCGATGATGTCGAAGGTGGTCGCATCGCCACCCGGCACCTGGTTGGTCTGGGACACCAACGCATCGGCTACATCAGCGACTACCTGGAAACAGCGTTCAATTTTACCTCCAGCCGGGATCGTTATGCCGGTTATCGCAGCGCCTTACTATCTGCGGGTATTGAGATACGATCCGAATACCATCTGCAGGGAGAGCACGGTCGCTGCGAGGCCTATCTATTAGCTCTGCAGATGCTGAACTTGCCGGTGCCACCTACTGCTATTTTCGCTGCCAGCGATACACAAGCCATGGGCGTGCTCCAGGCTGCCGATGAGCTTGATCTGAAAGTACCCGATGATCTGTCCGTGGTTGGTTATGACGATATTGAAGTTGCGGAGTATCTGGGTCTGACCACCGTGCGCCAGCTATTGTACGAATCCGGTCGACGCGGCGTAGAGCTGCTCTTCAAGACCCTGCTCGATCCCACTACCGAACCAACCTGCGAAACGCTGCTCACCGAACTGGTGGTGCGTAACACAACTGCTCCTCCAAAATGCTCTGGATGATCTGAGAAGAAAGAGCCGGAAAACCCATTATGACACCCACAGAACGCCAGATCCAAACCAGTCTGGCACGCATACTCGAACGCCTGGACGCACGCTACGCCATGGTTGCAAAAAAGAAGCCGAACGTCTGGAAGACATTCCTTCGCCGGCTGAATGAGCACTTTCCGCACCTGTTCGACTTGTACTTTCGGCTGTATGCCGACCAGTACGATTTCTTCTACCATCTTGAGGATCTGATCACTTCTCTGGCGCAGATGTGGTTGGAGCGCCCGTCTGATTTGCAGGAGCTGGACGCTGCGCGCGAGGCAGAAGCTGGTTGGTTCCAATCCAACCAGATGATAGGGGGAGTCGCGTACGTTGACCTGTACGCCGGGGATCTGAAAGGCATACGACGTAAGATACCCGACATGAAAGAATTGGGCCTGACATACCTGCACCTGATGCCCCTTTTTCAGGTCCCAGATGGCGAGAACGATGGCGGATATGCGGTCAGCAGCTACCGGGACGTGAATCCTGCATTAGGGACAATGCAGGAGCTGGCCGATCTGGCACACGAGCTGCGCCAGAACGGTATAAGCCTGGTGCTGGATCTGGTTTTCAACCACACATCGAACGAACATATCTGGGCACAGCGTGCCATCGCGGGCGATGCAGAATATCAGGATTATTACCGCATATTTCCAGATCGCATAGTCCCAGACGAATACGAAAAAAACCTGCGTGAGATCTTTCCCGATGAGCACCCGGGCGCATTTACCTTCAATGCGGAGATGCAAAAGTGGGTCTGGACTACCTTCCATTCCTACCAATGGGACTTGAATTACGCCAATCCGGTGGTGTTCAACCGCATGGCAGAAGAAATGCTCTTCCTGGCAAACAACGGGGTGGAAGTGCTGCGTCTGGACGCGGTGGCTTTTATCTGGAAGCAGATGGGCACATCCTGCGAGAATCTTGCCCAGGCGCACTGGCTGATCCAGGCATTTAACGCCGTCGCCCGTATTGCTGCCCCAGCCTTGCTCTTCAAATCGGAAGCCATTGTCCATCCAGATGAAGTGGCAAGATACATCCATGCGGATGAATGCCAGCTCTCCTACAACCCACTTCTGATGGCGCTGCTGTGGGAGTCGCTGGCCACACGCAAGGTGACCCTTCTCAGCCAGGCGCTACTCGAGCGCTTCAAAATTCCATCTGCCTGCGCCTGGGTGAATTACGTACGCGTCCACGACGATATTGGCTGGACATTTTCAGATGAAGATGCTGCCCGGCTGGGGATCAATGGCTACGAACACCGTAAGTTCCTGAATGCCTTTTATACCGGGCGCTTCGAGGGCAGCTTCGCCCGCGGCCTGCCCTTCCAGGAAAACCCCAAAACCGGCGATGCGCGCATCTCCGGCACCTGCGCCTCGCTGGCGGGATTGGAGAAAGCGCAGCGCGAGGAGACCGCCGTCGAAGTTGCCCTTGCCATCCAGCGCATCCTGCTTATCCACGCTGTGATCCTGACCATTGGCGGCATTCCCCTCATCTACCTGGGAGATGAGGTAGGCACACTGAACGACTACGGCTATCGGGATGATCCCGCCAGAGCTGCGGACAGCCGTTGGATCCACCGATCGAGCGCTGATCCGCAGAAGTACGCTCGCCGTACAGACCCTGCCACCATCGAAGGGCGTATATACCAGGGGCTACGCAGGCTGATCGATTTGCGTCTTACGCATCCAGCCTTCGGCGGGCAGGAGATTCAGGTCATCGATACCGGCAGCCCGCACGTATTAGGCTACGTACGTTCGAACGCCAACCAGCGCGTTCTGATTTTCGCCAACTTCTCTGAAGGGGAACAGACCCTGCCAGCTAATTTGCTGCGGCTGTACGGCATGAGCTACCAATATATGGACATTCTGCGGGGAAAGCCGATCCCGGAAGGCAAGATTGGATTGGGAGCGTACGAATTCCTGGCGATCACTCCGTGCTAACTTAAACAGGTCGAACGACCACCATCGCTTTTTGAGCCGCAAACCGCTCCAGGTCTGGTCGATGATAGCTCAGCGGCAGTCCCTCCAGACGCATCAGCAGCCCAACAAATAGTGGATGTCGCTCCAGGCGCAGCTGAAAAAAGTCGGCCACGCGTTTCGGGTCGGATACAACCTCCGCCATGCCAGTGAATCGATTTCCCTGGACCTGGATTTCGACCTGCGGATTATCCAGGATGTTACGCACCCAGTCAGCCTGCAGACCGCGCGCTGAGCCAATATAATATGTGCCATTCAAATTCTCATACTGCAACGGCGTGGTGCGAGGCAGACCGCTTTTCCGCCCACTTGTGGTTAACAACAAGACAAAGCCATAGGCTCTAAAGCCCGGGCCGTATTTCGCTGCAACGAGTCGGTTCAGGCGCCGCATAGCGCGCCAGATCACGCCCGGATTACCTTTTCCTATTGCCATCATTTTCCCCTCAACCTGGCAGAAACTAAGCCTCGACCGCCATAGAGACGCGTTTCACGATCCTCAGTGCCAGCAGGGTCAGCCAGGGTGAGGCCGCCTTCTTATTGGCAAACGACCAGCCATTCGATAGTCTGGTTCATTAAATAGCCTTCAGGACACGCAGCGCCCGCAATGTCACCCATTTGTTGGGCTGTTTCTTGGCTCCGAAGTCCACCCAGGTTTTGCCCGTATAGTCGTATTCCAGGGCCCAGCGCCCCCGGGCATCTTGCTTCTCACGGATGATCTCGATTGCGTTTGCCAGGCGCGGGTCGCCGCCATACCCCAGGCCAACCAGGGCCTCGACGATCTGGAGCAGATCGGTGACATAGAACACCGGGTAGCCAAACTTCCACCAATTTCCACTGGGTTTGTCGCTGTAACCGGTCGGGTAGGCGGCTTTCGCCGGATCGACGCCAAGCAGAAAGTCAACTCCCTGAGTGATGGCGCGTTCAATGAGTGGAGTGCGCCACTGCACAGGCAGCCTGCTGAACGCCAGCATCACTTTGACCGCTCCCCAGGCGCAGGGCAGCTTATTATTCGACCCGCAGGCGAAATTCGGACCGCACTTGCCGGCATAGTAGCGCACAGCTGCTCCCCGTTCGCTGGCTGGGGCGATCCCCTCCCCGGTCACGCTTCGCGCCATCCATTCAAATGCGTGCTCCAAATCAGGGTTGCCTGATCCAAGTTCCAACAAGGCGTAGCATAAATTGCCCTGGATGCAGTCCGCCGTGCCGGAAGGTGCTCCGTTCACCGAAAACTGCCCACCCTCCGTCAGAGTGTGGTCAAGAAGGTAGGAACAGGCCTTGGAGATACGCCCATCGCAATCTGAATCAGCCCCCAGCATAGCCAGTGTAATCAGGGACCAGATCGTGGAGTGATACTTGGGATAATAACCGGGGCCTGGCTCGACCCAATATCCTTCAGGATTCATCTCTGCCAGAATGCAAGCAATTGGGCCTTGAGCTTGGGCGGCCTCCCGAGCCAAGATCAGCTCCGGATCATCCAACGAGCAGTCCAACAGGTCGCGCATAGCCAGATATCGCACGCCGGGCGACTCAGCCTCCAGCAGCCAGGGCAGTGGATCGGATTTAAGCTGATCGGTCCAGGTCATCTTTACACCTTCCTCACCTGGTGGCGCAGGATGGTTTTCAGCTTCTCTGGGGCAGCTTTAGTCGGGTCACCCAGATAAATCTCGTGGTGCTTGCCATACAGTTTGTATCCGTTCTTGCCGGCGAAAGCTACCATCTTGTCGATGGTCCCCATCTCGGTTGCATACGGGCCAATATGCATCATCTGGATGCATAAGCCTTCCCGGAATCTCTCCAGGCGCAGTTTAGCGAAGGCAGGCTGGTCGCCGCGCTTTTTGCGCATCTGCGCCAATCCCTCCAGGTACATCTCCATGCTAATATGCTCCGGCTGCATCATCATCAGCGTATATTTCCAGCCCGACGGCCTGGTAATATCGAATTCGGCACCTTCAACCCACCACAGCCCTTCCAATGCCATCACAGGATAATCGATCGGATTACCCTTGCCCAGCTTTGACATAAACTTCAGGGTGTAGGAGATGCCATACAGTGCGCCCATGGCATCTCGAAAACTTGGCGATGTGCCCGGCATCATTCCTTCCTCGATCTCCCCATCCAGCATGGTAAATTGGAAATCCGGCACATCGACGACCTGCACCACCTTTGCCGACGGCGCATAGAGGTATTTCAGCTCTTTACGCAGATCAAGTTTTTCCATATGCCACCTCCTTAATGATTATGGCACATACAGATCGAAAAATAAAGCTGCCGTTGGATATCAGGGTATTTATTCTCTAAAATCCAACAGCAGTCTGGTTTCAAGCAGAGCCAGCAAGTGGCGGGCGATACTGAGGCAGTTAAACCTGCACTGGTTGAGAGCGCTTGCGGAATGCTTTGATCCAGCGCATAGCATACTCGTCCCGGCCCATCAGCAGGTCACAGGCAAGCAGCATGGTCTGGATCTCGGGCACAGTTGGGTCAGTAATGGCGGCTGTCAGCCCGCGAGCAATTGCCAGGGCGAGATAAGCGATGTTGATCACCTTACGATCCGGCAATCCAAATGACACATTGCTGGCGCCAAGGCTTAGATTGACGCCCATCTCGTCACGTACCAGCCCGATCGAGTCCAGGGTGACCTGCCCGGCTTTATGATCTGCCCCGACGGTCAAAGCCAGGCAGTCGATCAGCACATCTTCGGGAGGGATACCGTAATCGGCTGCCCGGTCCACCAGTTTACGCGCCACTGCCAGGCGCGCTCCCGGCGTGGCAGGGATGCCGTTCTCATCGGTAATCACGCCGATGACGGCGGCACCGTACTGCTTCGCCAGCGGCAGCACGTGCGACATCATACTCTCTTCAGCAGTGGTCGAATTGATCAGCGCCTTACCCGGGTAGATCTCCAGGGCGGCTTTCAGTGCTTCGGGATTGGCAGAATCAAAGCACAGGGGTACCTGTGCAACCTCCATCAACGCTTGCACCGCTCCACAGATCAGAGCGGGTTCATCGGCTCCAGGGATGCCAGCGTTGACATCCAGTATGCGCGCCCCCGCCTCCACCTGTTTACGGGCATCTTCTTGCACGACTGAGAAGTCACCCAGCGCCATGCTCTCCGCCAGCTTCTTGCGCCGGGTAGGATTGATCCGTTCACCGATAACCGCGAAGGGCTGCTCTGGGCTGATGATGACAGACTGGTCTCTAAAAGTCAATCTGGTTTCCATGTACGATCCTTAACCAATCAGCTTGCGCACCGTGCGCACAGCCCCAGAAGCATCCTGGGCATAGGCGTCTGCGCCGATCTGGCGAGCGAAATCTTCCGTAACGGGTGCCCCTCCGACGATAACTTTCACCCGGCCGCGCAGCCCGGCTTCCTGGAGCGCCTGGACGGTATTCTTCATGTTGCTCATTGTGGTGGTCAGCAATGCCGACATGCCCACTATTTGGGCGCCATCCTGGGCTGCCTGGACGAATGATTGTGGGGGCACGTCCACTCCCAGGTCCTGCACCTCGAATCCTGCGCCTTCCAGCATCATTCCTACCAGGTTTTTACCAATATCGTGCAGGTCGCCCTTGACCGTACCAATGGCAACCTTGCCAGCAGCTTTCACCCCACTCTCGACCAGCAGGGGTTTGAGCAGCGCCAGTCCAGCCTGCATGGCGCGCGCCGCGATCAGCATCTCCGGAACGTAGAACTCGCCCTCTTCGAAGCGCCGACCAACCTCGTTCATGGCTGCAATCAACCCCTGGTTCAAGATCATATCCGCCGCAACTCCCTGGGCCAGAGCAGCCTTCACGCCTGCCTGGACCTGCGGGGCATCCCCATCGATGACGGCATTGTATAGTTCTGTCAAGTCCATATCGTTTTCCTTTGTGATGTAATCCATCGTTTTGGGATTTTTGGTGAGCGAATCTCCTCGCGCTTGAGTATTTTATCATGTGATAATAGTGTGCTGCCGCAGAGCAGTCGTGATTTAACACAACGCTCTGCCCGGTAATTACTCAAAAGGAGCGCACAGCGATGGAATTTGCAGACCGCGTTGCCAATTTGGTTCCAGAGGGAGCCTACTTCATGTTGGGGAAAGCCCAGGCGCTGGAGGCCGCCGGGCGGGAGATCATCCACCTGGAGATCGGACAGCCAGACGTACCCACCTTTGAGAAAATTGCACAGGCGGGGGTGAAAGCTATCCAGGACGGCTACACGCGCTACACACCATCAGCGGGTATACCGGCTTTACGCCAGGCGATCGCCGATGAAGCCTCCCGGCGCCGGGGCATCCTGGTGAATGCAGAGCAGGTGGTCATCGGTCCGGGCGCCAAGCCAGCGCTGTTCTTCCCGACCCTGGCACTGGTACGACCTGGCGATGAAGTCATCTACCCCGACCCAGGCTTCCCCACCTACGCTGCCATGATCGAGGTGGCTGGCGGCATCCCGGTGCCAGTGCCTCTGCGCGAAGAGGAGGATTTCTCCTTCGATCTGGATGCTTTCGACCGATTGCTGAGTACACGCACGCGTATGATCGTGCTCAACTCGCCCAGCAATCCAACCGGCGGGGTGATGTCCCTCGCCGCCCTCAAACACATCGCCAACGCAGCGCAGAAGCTGGATATCTGGGTCCTGTCCGACGAGATCTACTCGCGGCTGGTGTATGAGACTCCCGCGTCCAGTATCGCCGCCCAGCATGGTATGGCGGAGCGCACTATCATCTGCGACGGTTTCTCAAAGACATATGCCATGACCGGCTGGCGGCTGGGCTACGGGATCATGCCGCGGGTGCTGGCAGAGCGGGTAGAGCTGCTACTGACCCACTCGGTGGGCTGCACTGCCAGCTTCACGCAGGTCGCCGGGCTGGAGGCCGTGTGGGGTCCGCAGGAACAGGCTGACGCGGTGGTGGCAGAATATCGCCGCCGGCGGGACGTTCTAGTGGCGGGTCTGAATGCCATTCCCGGTGTGCGCTGCCGCACACCCCAAGGAGCGTTCTACGCCTATCCAAATGTGAGCTCGTTCGGTCGCAGCGCCGACTGGTTGGCGGAGTACCTGCTGGAAGAAGCCGGTGTGGCGCTACTACCGGGGACCTCGTTCGGTGCAAACGGAGAGGGTTACCTCAGGCTGTGTTTTGCCAACTCGATGGAGAATATACTGCAAGCGTTAGAGCAGATGAAAATCACACTCTCAAAACTAAGCTGAGCAGCGGTTTGGCATGTTTGCCACCGATAACTCGAATAAGTTCCTCTATATGGCTGGTGCAGGATTTGGGCATACTCGAGTAAACCAACGACTCTCCGTTCCACTGGTTGGCAATAAGTTGTGACAGGTAGTACAATTACCTCATTATAATTAAAAGGAAAAAATCAATATAACAGGGAGTGCCTGTGGTTCTAGACGGAACATTCGGCACATGGATCAAAAGACGCCGAAAAGCGTTAGATTTAACTCAAAAAGACCTTGCCGATCGGGTCGGCTGCTCCACAGCCACGATCCATAAGATAGAGCGCGAAGAGCGCCGGCCATCGCGCCAGATTGCCGGGCTGCTGGCAAAAGTTCTAGAAATCCCCCCGGAACAGCAGTTGGATTTCATTAAAGTCGCACGCGGTGAGCGGTCAACAGACCGGATCCCGGATTCTACTCTGCCTGCGGTCCAGACCTCTGCCTCCCGGCAGGTGGTCTCTGTCTCCAGGCTACCGGTCTCCCTGACACCCATTATCGGTAGGGGCGCTGAGTTGGCTGAGATACACCGCCTGCTCTACCAGGATGACTGCCACCTTCTCACAATCATCGGAGAAGGGGGCATCGGCAAGACTCGCCTGGCAATCGAGGTAGCCCGGCGACTGGAAACGTTCGATGAAGCTTGCGTGGAAAAAATCTTCCCGGATGGCGTCTATTATGTCCCGCTTGAGTCTGTCTCCACGCCAGAGCAGCTCGTACTGTCTATCGCCAAAGCCATCGGGTTTAAGTTTTACGGTCAGGTAGATCACCGGGCACAGTTTATCGATTATCTACGCGATAAGTGCATGTTGTTATTGTTAGATAATTTTGAACACCTTCTCCAGGAGACTACTCAACTGACCGATATGCTCACCGCTGCCGCGGGAGTCAAAGTGCTGGTAACTTCTATTGAACGCCTGAAATTACAAGGGGAATGGGTTTTTACGCTGCAAGGTTTGCCTTACCCGCCCATGCCCGGGGTACCCACTCCACCCGCCATCTGGCAGAACGACAGAGCCAACCTGGAGAGTTTTAGCGCGGTGGCACTGTTCGTCCAATGCGCCCGCCGGAGATCGGTCGATTTCCAGATCTCAGAAGACAACCAGATACCCATCTTACAGATCTGCCAGCTCGTCGATGGGCTGCCGTTAGGGATCGAGCTGGCAGCTTCCTGGATCAGCGCCCTCAGCCCCGAAGAGATCGTACGAGAGATCGAGAAAGACACGGCTTTCCTCGAAACGTCCACGCGTGACATCCCGGAAAGACACCGCTCCATCCGGGCAGTTTTTGATCATTCCTGGAAGCTGCTTTCCGAGAAGGAAAAGCGAGCCTTACGGCAGCTAACAGTCTTCCGGAACGAGTTTACACGCCAGGCTGCCGAACTCGTGGCGGGCGCCAGCCTCTCCATTCTGATAAGCCTGATGGATAAATCACTGCTTCACCGCACCCATAGCGGGCGGTACAAGATGCATGATCTCGTGCGCCAGTATGCCGTCGACCGGCTGTCGGAAAATCCGCAGGAGTACCGCCAGACGCGCACATTGCACAGCAGCTATTTCCTGAGCCTGCTGGCATCACGTGAGCAAGACATGCACGGTCCCCGCAAACAGGCTACCCTCGAAGAGCTGTCGGATTTCATTATCGATATACGCCTGGCGTGGGAATGGGCATATAAGGAACACCACCTGCAAGACCTGAAACTGGCTTCCGCAGCCTTCCTCCAGTATCACGAATTTCGCAATCTGTTCCCACAAGGGCATGCGGTGTTCAATGATACCTTGCAGGAACTTCAGGCCTCCAAGCCGGTGGCTCAAACTGACTGCACCGCATATGAAATCGCTTTAGGCGACGTGCTCAGCAGGTCGGCCTATTTCACGCTCCGAATAGGGCGTATTCAAGAAGGAATCGCCAAACTGCAAGCGGGCACAGAGCTGCTTGAAAAGCAGAACAACCCGGCTTTGCTCGCCGATCTATCCTGGTATAAAATATACGCTTGCGCCGTTGCCGGCAGCTTTGCCGAGGCCATAGAAGCAGCCAGAGCAGCAAGGGAATTGAACCGTCGCCTGGGTAATAAATGGCAGGAAAGCATGAGCCTGATGATTTGTGGACATGCTTTGTCGGAACTGGGTGAACTGGACGAGGCCAGGCAGGTGCTGACGGAAGGCTTGTCGCTGGCGCGCGGGATAGGCGATTCACGCCTGATCATCCTGGGCATCGGCACCTTGAGCCGCGTGGACATAGAATCAGGCGATCCCAAGAGCGCATTGACCCTTTTAGAGGAAGGTCAGCAAATTGCCGCTGAAACCGGCGACTACTTTGCAATTACCCTGGCACTGCATCGCATGGCAATTGCCACACAAGCCATTCAGGATTACTCAAACGCACGCCATCTTTTCCTGAAATCGATTGAGTTCTACCGGAAGATCAGCGATTATTGGGGGCTTTCGCGCTGTCTCACCCGGTACGGTCAGTTCTTGCTTGAGATAGGAGCAGTCGAAGAATCTGGTGAGCCGCTATTGGAGGCACTGGGGATCGCCAATGCTGCAGGCGCAACACCGGTCATGGTCGAAAGCCTGATCAACCTGGCAATGCTGAAAAACAGGCTTGGGGATGCAGGGTATGCCATCCAGATCCTCGATCTGTTAATCGAATATCCCAATACGAGCCAGCCGATCCTTGAGCGCGCCAGCGCGCAGAAGGCGGAAGTCCTGGCTGATTTACCGGACGACGCTCAGAGCAGGCCAACAGCACCTGCGATCCTGGAGGATGTCATTGCCGATCTGCTGAAGGGTCATTAGTCATGGGTATTTAGAAAGCAAACCAGGGTCGCCGCTGGAACGGACGATATTCGTATGAAATTACGAGGAACGAATGGGGTTGAGAAGGGAAAAAAGAGGCCGGTTCAGAGACGTGTGACGAGGGACGAGAGAGCGGATTTCATCAATAAGATAGTTTAATTGTAACTGCTCAGGCATAAAGCCTGTTGAACATTAACATTGTCAAAATCGCAAAAGCCAGGCACAATCAAGGCATGGAACCGATCCGGCTCCCGAGCGAAGAAGAGATCAGCGCCACCTACGAT
>Ga0105100_10000135_pt1 | contig 41152 bp, 41 predicted proteins | sample PPLLak12cMay2015_2_FD_87033 | JGI IMG/M metagenome (GOLD analysis project Ga0105100, IMG submission 87033) | Freshwater sediment microbial communities from Prairie Pothole Lake near Jamestown, North Dakota, USA - PPLs Lake P8 Core (1) Depth... | ecosystem: Environmental > Aquatic > Freshwater >... | reverse complement strand
TTCGTAGTACTTCGGTCCCGTGCCTGGGACTAGGAAGAAGCTGGTCTCGAACTTTTGGAGATCGTCGACCGAGAGCGGTTTGAGCCGTGGGCCGTCGATCGTCAGCACCCACCGGGACAGGAACCGCGTGTCCCAGGAGAAGAGGCCGGTGGGGTCGGACATCGTCGCCTCGATGTCCCCGCGCGAGTCGCTGACGACGAACGTGTTGCCGTCGAGGATCTTCACCAGATCGTCGCTCATCGTGCGCCCCCTTCGTCCGACGTCGCGTCGTCCCTGGCCGAGTCCGCCGGCCCCGGCAGGAGCCGCTGGAACGCGAGCGGCAGCGCGGCCTGTCCGTCGATCCGCAGCTCGTTCCGCAGGACCGCCGCGACGGTGTTGACCTCCCCGGTCACGACGCGGTCGAAGAGGTCTCGGTCTGCCGTGACGACGCAGTCGGCCTTCGCCTTCCTCCGCGAGACCTTGACGTCCCCATCCCGGATGTGGACGAGCCAGTGCTCGACGGCCTCGTCGGTGGTGAGGTCGAACCGGATCGTGCCGGTCACGCCGTGCAACAGCGGCTCGGACCGTCGAGCGGCCAGTCCGTCGAAGAACTCCCGGGTCGTGTCCGTCCGTTCGTCCATCCAGGATCCCCTCCTACCGCGAGCATCGGAGCAACGTGAACGTGAGGATCTCCGGATGCAGCCAGTCGATCGCCTGCGCGGCCATCCATCGCCCTCTCTCGTGCCACGGACCTTCGGGCGCAGCGTACCGGCTTCCAACGCGGCCGGAATCATCCGGACCGGATGACGACGTCGGGCCTCGCGGTTCGCGCCCGGCGTCGAGGCTAGGGGCCTCCGGCGCCCGCCGCGCCGGGCTGTCGGGCCGGGATCCGCCGGGTGAAGAAGAGCGCGGTCACGGCGACGATCGCGAGGAGCGCGAGGGCCGCGCGGAGCCCGTCCACGCGCGCCTGCTCGTTCTCCTCGACGACGGCTTGGGTGGTTCGCTCGTCGGCGCCGGACGCCTCCATCGCCGCCTCGAGGTCGGCGTTCGAGACGAAGGGCGCACCGCTCGCGAGCTCCATGTCGGCCTGCGAGACGACCTCGGGTGGCACGTCGGGGTTCTGGGCGATCCCGGTCAGGAACGAGGCCGTCAGCGAGGCGATCAGCAGCGAGCCGGCGAGCGCGGTGCCGAGCGAGGCACCGAACTGGCTGGCGGTGTTCTGGAGCCCGCCCACCTCGGGGCTCTGTTCGTCGGGAACAGCCGAGACGGTCACGCTCCCGAGCTGCGAGGCGAGACCGCCCATGGCCAGCCCGATCAGCAGCAGCGGGACGGTCACGATCTCGGCGCTCGCCTCCACGTCCATCGCGCTGAAGAGGACCACGATCCCCACGGTCGCCGCGACGAGGGAGATCGCGACGACCCGCCGAGGCGAGGCGGCCGGGAAGAACCTCGGGATGCCCGCCGCCGCGAGCAGCATCGTGACGGAGAGCGGCGTGATCCTGACGCCGGTCTCGATCGCCGAGAGCCCGAGCGCCACCGACAGGTACAGGGGGATCACGAAGAACAGTCCCATCATGACGACGTACTGGAACAGGAACATCACGAGCCCGCCGGTCATCTGCCGGTTGGCGAACAACGCTGGCGTGACGAGCGGCTCGGCCCCCGCGGCATCCAAGCGCCGCACGTGCTGCATGAACAGCCGGATCGACACGAGCCCGCCGAGGACCAGCCACACCACGGGCGACATCCCGAACACGGACGGCGCTCCCTCGGCCGGCAGGAGCCATCCCCACTCGGAGGACCGCAGCACCCCGTAGATCGCGAGCCCCATGCCCACCGCCCAGAGCACGGACCCGAGCGCGTCCAGATGCGCGCGCGTCTCGACCGGCGCGTCGGCGACGCGACGAGCGAACAGGACGATGCCGGCGCCGATGAGCACCTCGCCGGCGAACACCCACCTCCAGGACGCGTACGTGGTGGCGAGGCCGCCGATGAGCGGCCCGAGGGCGATCGCGATCGCCCCGGCGGCCCCCACGAGCCCATAGGCGCGGGGTCGACCCTCGGGCGGGAAGTTCCCCGCGACCAACGCGACGATCGCGGGCATGATGAGGGCGGCCCCGATCCCCTCGAGGAGCGACCATCCGATCAGCAGGACGGTGAGGTTCGGGGACAGGGCGGTCGTCAACGACCCCGTGCAATAGATCACACAGCCGGCGAGGAACGCGCGTTTCCGGCCGATCATGGAGCCGACCTTGCCGCCGGTGACCATCAGCATCGCCATCACGAGCGTGTAGAGGACGATGGCGCCCTGGATCCCCGTGATGGACGTGCCGAGGTCCTCGGCGACCGTGGCGATCGAGACGTTCATGACCGAGCTGTCGAGCGCCATCAGGAACTGCCCCGCCGCCAGCGTGAGCAGGACGGCGCCCGCCGCCCGTGCTGCGGGAGCGGCCGCCTCGTTCGCGTTCCCTGCCATCCACCGGCCTCCGGGGGCATGGACGTCGGGGTCCGCCCAACCCCGTGGCGACGCTACGGGAGGACGTGAGGCGCACATCATGCGCCCGGGATGACATCGTAGGGCATATCCTCCTGTGGCCGCCGCCCACCTGCGTCTTCGTCCCGTCGGGATGATGCGGAGGGATCGACGGTGGGCGAGCATGGCGGCGATCGAGGCGGATCCGCGACCGCGCCCATGGTCGGCCGTGACGTCGAGATGAGGGAGATCGCTGAGGTGCGATGAGCGAAGGGGCAAGCGCCGGTCCCGCGGAGACGCGAGTCGACCAGAAGCTGGCCGTCCTACTGGCGATGGCGATGTTCGTGCTCGTCGTCGACACGTCGCTGATGAACGTCTCGATCGCGTCCGTCGTCGAGGACCTGGGAACGACCGTCAGCGGCGTGCAGGCGACGATCGCGCTCGAGGCGCTGGTCTCGGCGGCGTTCATCCTCATCGGCAGCAAGATCGGCGACCTCTTCGGCCGGAAGCGGGCGTACGTCCTCGGTCTGCTGGGCTACGCGCTCGGCGCGCTCTCGATGACCCTCGCTCGGAACGTCACGGCGATCGTCATCTTCTGGGCCATCCTCGGCGGGCTCGGTGCGTCGCTCCTGCTGCCCGCGATGCAGTCCTTGATCCACGGCAACTTCGCGGGTGCCGCGCAGAAGAAGGTCTACGCGTTGGTCGGCGCCTCGGCCGCCATCGCCGCGGCGGTCGGGCCGCTGCTCGGCGGCTTCATCACCACCTTCCTGTCGTGGCGCGTGGGCTTCGCGCTCGAGGTCGTCATCATCGCGGTCGTGCTGTCCGGCATCGGCCGCGTGCGGGACGCCCCCTACACGGGGTCGCGCCGCGTCGACCTGATCGGCTCGCTCCTGTCCGTCCTGGGCATGGGCGGGATCGTGATGGGCATCCTCGTGTGGCAGGAGGGCGGCGAGTCGGTGGGGGCGTTGCTGGTGATCGGCGCGGTTGCCCTCGGAGCGCTCGGGTTCTGGCTCGTGCGTCGCAAGGCCGCCGAGAAGCCCACGCTGCTCGATCCCGGCCTGTTCCGCTCGAAGATGTTCCGATCCGGGATCTCCGGTCAGATGCTGCAGCAGATCGCCCTCGGCGGCGCCATGATCGCGTTGCCGATCTTCCTGCAGATGGTGCTCGAGTACAACGCGATGGAGACCGGGCTGTCCCTCGCTCCGCTGTCGCTCACGATGTTCGCGATCGCGATCCTCGCGGGCAAGCGGGCGGGGACCCGGCGTCCGAGCAGCATCATCCGGGCGGGGTTCGGGCTCCTCACGCTCGGGATGGCGGCCCTGATCGCGATCGTGCCGCGGGCGGACTCCGGGTGGTACCTGACCGTCCCGCTGGTGCTCGCGGGTGGCGGACTCGGTCTGTTGGTGTCCCAGCTCAACAACTACACGCTGTCTCCGATCTCCGAAGAGCGGGTCAGCGAGGCCGCGGGCGTGAACTCGGCGGGCGGATCGTTCGGCCTGTCGTTCGGGCTGGCGTTCGCCGGAGCGATCATGCTGGCCACGCTCTCGATCACGTTCACGAGCATGGCGGAGTCCAGCACGGTCCTGCCGCCCGCCGAGCAACAACAGGTCGCGGACGCGCTCGAGGAGGACGCGCAGGTGCTCACCAACACGCAGCTGGAGGAGCAACTCGCCGGCCAACCCGAGGAGATCCAGGACGAGATCGTCCGGATCAACACGGACGCACGTCCGATCGCCCTGCAGGTGGCGCTGCTGGTCCCGCTCCTCGCCGCGATCGTCGGGGTGTTCGTCTCGTTCAGGATGATGCGGCTCCCCGACCCCTCGTCGAGCTCCGCCGAGGGGATGGTCCTCGGCTGACGACGCACGGCCGCGGCGACCGATCGTCCCGCTGACGCCTAGACGGCCGCCCGGCGGCGTCAGTCTCTCGCCAGGTCCTCCGGATCGGGCTCGAACGCCTCGTCGACGGCAACCCCGATCGCGAGGCCCGGGTCGAGCACGTGCTCCCCGAGGACCCTCGCGGCGACCTGCAACGCCTCCCGGTCGTCCTCGACGACCAGGTACAGACGACAGCGGACGCCAACGATGCGCGTGCGAGACCGCGCTCGGAGGTGCCGTCCATGGCCGGCTTGCCATCGGGTATCGCCATGCTCCCTCGAGACATCCCCGCCCGAGCCCCAAGGGAAACGACGCGGGACGGATCTTGGCGGCCTGCGCCAGGCGACCGGTCGACGACGACCCGTGGTGGAGCGGTGACGCGGCGCGCTCGCTCAGCCGGCTCGTCCGACCTGGATCCGGCTGTACGGGCGCGCCACCTCGGGAATGCCCGGACCGCTCGCGAGGTCGCGCTCAGAGCGGCGCTCGAGGAAGAACGCGCCGAGCGCCCCCGCGAGGGTGGCGAAGACCACGACCGCGTAGATCGCGAGGCCGACATCCATCACGGCCACGAACCCGCCGGCGCGGCCGAGCGGCTCCCCCGACACGCTCGCGAGCGCGGCGGCGTGCAGGGCGGCGCCGTACGTCCCGTAGCCGCCGAACTCGAACAGGAGCTGGCTCGACGCAAGCACCACGACGAGGTGCACGGCGACGAGCCACCCGAGCCGGCTGGTCAGCGTCCTTCCCGCCGTCCGGCCCCCGCGCACCGCCGAGGACAGGATGCGGCCGGCGCGGGTGACGCGGAACGCACGCAGCAGGCGCACGAACCGGAGGAACGGCACCGCCAGGAACAGGATCTGCCACCAGTTCCGCTTGAGGAAGCGAGCGGCGGATGGCGCGATGGTCAACCGAAGGATGAACTCGGCGACGAATGCCGCCCACAACATCCAGCCGGTCCAGAACAGGACCTCCCGGAGCGGGCGATCCGCACGAGCGACCGTTTCGCCGAGCACGACGAGCACGAACAGAACGCCGAGCACCGTCATGACCGGATCGAGACGGTCGGCGAGACGCTCGGCGAACCGTTCGCGCTCGTCGGGAGCGCGCCGCATCACTGGGGTCCCCGTAGGCATGCACACCGGATACCCGCGATCCGGATGGCCCAACCCGATGTCGGGCTCGGCTCTCGCTCAGCACGGGATCGACGTCACGCCCGGTCCTTCATGGCGACCCACGCACGGACGGCCGCCTGAAGGCCGCGCCGTTTGGCCTTCACCTCCGCGCGATCGGCGAACCGCATGTATCGAGCCGTCGATCCGCCGCCCTCGAAGTCGGGGTGCTGCCCGGGGATCGCCGCTCCCTGGTGGAAGAGGAGACTGACGTGCCGCTTCGCCTTCGGATCGATGCTCGCGATGTTCCCGCGGTACGAGAACGTCGGGCTCTTCCACTTGATCGACTCGGTGATCCGCTCGTCCACGGCGAGGATCGCGCGACGGACGTCCTGCATCACCTCGGCGAGCGGATGATCGGTCCTCGCGAACCAGTCCTCGACCTCGGGATCGACCGGCATCCGCGTGTCCTACACCGGATGGCGGTGCGCGCGCAACCCGCGCGCCGGGGCGTCCGTCGACTACGTCGCCTCGAGCAGCCGTTTCAGCCGGGCCAGGTCGGCCCGATTGGCCCGACCCATCGCAAGGGAGACGATGCCGGAGACGGCTCGGAAGTAGCCCTCCGGCTCGCCCCGGTTCCGGAGCGTCATCGCCGTGCCGCGTGGCGCGTCGACCCAGGTGTAGGACGTCTCCATCGGGAAGGGCCCAGACGTGGTCGCCATCACGAGCCGCTCGTCGGCGACGAGATCCAACACCTCGTAGGTGTAGTCGAGGTCGCGACCCAGGAACCGGGCTCGGAACCGGAACCGCGAGCCGACGGTGATCGGAGGCTGCGTCTCCCACGTCACGTCCCGGATGTTCGCGTACCAGCTCGGAGCGTTCGTGGGGTCGGCGGCGAACGCGGCGACCACTGAGCGAGGGCGCTCGATCTCGATCCGTGTCGTGACGTCCACGGCCATCCAGGGTCCTCCCATCTGCGTGATCACCGCGCGTCGACGTGACCTCGGTCCGCGCGGTCGGACGAGCCGCCTCGTCCGAAGCGCGGGCGGCCCGTCCTGCTCGTGTTCCGGCCGGGTCAGGCCTCGTACGGGCGGAGCTGAGCCACCACCTGCTCGACCGTGACCTCCATGTCGTGGGTGGCCTTGCCGTGCGCCTGCACGACCGGTACGAGGGCCTCCTCGGTGCCGCGAGCGTAGAATCCGCACTCGCACTGCACTTCCTTGATCATGCGACACCTCCCTTCGGCGCCGATACTAGGCGGCCCCGATTGGCGGAAGGTTGGAGGAAGGTGACCCTTCGGGTCTACACCGCCGGCAAGGTCGCGCTCGAGCATGGTCACGCGCTCGTTCCGGAGCGGCGCTTCCCGGGACACCAGGGCCGGCTCGCGTTCGCGATCCTCGTGGTCCTGCGCTCGCAGGCGGTCGAGGCCGATCGTCTCGCGGACATCCTCTGGGACGGCGCCCCTCCGACGGCCTGGCGAACCGCCGTGCGGGCCCTCGTGAGCAAGCTCCGTCGCGTGCTCACCGACGCCACCCCGGACGCCTGGATCGAGCAGGCGTTCGGCTGCTACCAGCTCCGCCTGCCCCCCGATGCCTGGGTGGACCTCGAGGTCGCCGCTCGATCGGCGCACGAGGCGGAGACGGCGCTGCGTGCGGGCGACATCGCGGGGGCGAACGGCGCCGCGCTCGTCGCCAACGCGATCGCGCGTCGCCCGTTCCTGCCCGGAGACGACGGTGTGTGGGTCGAGCAGCAGCGGGAGACCCTTCGCGACCTGCGGATACGCGCGCTCATGGTGAGGGCGGCGACCTCGCTCGCCGCCGGCGATCCGCTCGGGTCGGCGGCCGATGCCGAACTGGTGGTCGACCTCGACCCCTACCGGGAGTCCGCCTACGTCCAGCTGATGCACGCCCACGCGGCTGCGGGGAACGCCGCCCTCGCGATCGCGACGTACGAGCGGCTCCGAACGAGGCTCGCGGACGAGATGGGCGTCGACCCCTCGCCGAGGGCGAAGGCGGCGTTCCTGGAGATCGTGCGGCGGACCTGACGGGGCCCGATCGCGTCAGTCCCAGCGGACGACGATCGCCCCCGAGACGCCGGGCAGTGGCAGGGACGCCGCTTCCGCCTCGACCGCCTCGCGTGCCGAGCGCGAAAGGCGACGCCATGTCCGGATCGCCACCGTCCTCTCCGCACGTCGCCACGTGCCGGCGATGTCGCCCTCGACGAGGAGGGCGCCCGGCCAGACGCGCGGGGTCCAGAGGTCACGGCGACGAGCGGCGTCGGGGACCAGGAGCTCCCGATCGGCGCCCTGGAGGAGGAAGAAGGTGTCACCGCTGGGGAGGAGCCGTGCGGGCGCCGGGGGCCTCGGGGCGGAGCGGAACGTCGGTTCGTCGCGCGTCAGGATCCACGCGTCGCCGACCGGTGTCCCCACCGGGGTCAGCGACCTGCGGAGGACGTCGAAGGCCGCTCTGCCTTCCCTCGGGGCGCTGCCCGCCCACCAGGCGAACGCCTCGGGCGTGGTGGGACCGAAGACGTGCAGGTACCGGCGGGCGAGCTCGAGGCGCGCCTCACGTGGGTCGACATCGGGCCGCGGCACCGTCCAGATGATCGGCTGCCGGGCGCCGTCCCACCGCATCACGACCGTGCCGGTCGTCGCCGCGTACCGGAGCCGGTTCGGGTGTTCGCCGAGCGCCCTCCCCGCCTCGCCGTACGTCATCCTCGTGCCGTCGAGGAGGGCGTGCAGGCGGGCGGCCAGGTCCTCCGCGACCCGCCGGGCACGGGCATCGTCCGGCATCCTTCCGAGCGAGAAGACGGCGAGGTCGCGAGCCGCGACGACGTAGGCGCTGTACCGAGGCCCCCAGAGCTGGACCAGCGATCGATCCTCCCAGGTGGAGGGCCCTGTCGCCTCGACGCGAGCGTAGATCGACAGCGATGCCGCCCTGGGCATGCTGTCCTGCAGGCCAGCCCAGGCGGCTCGCCGGAACGAGCCCGGGCCGCGCGGGAGCCGCTCGTCGAGCGCGCCGACGTGCCGCCGGAACGCGAGGATCTGCGCCCGCGTGAGACTGAGCGGGGACCCCGTCACGTCACCCACCTGTGGCGACGAACGTCCGCCAGGGTCACTGCCATGACCTCATCGTGGGGAAGGCGCGTCATTCCTTCCCGACGCGGAAGATGAGCCACCAGAGGGCGTACACCGCCAGCGCGACGCCGAGTACGACGGCAACGATCGTGATGACCACGGTTGCTGAGCCTACCCCTCTCGGGCAGGCGCTTCATCCGACCGACACCGTGAAGAGCTCCCACTCTCCGGGGACGCCGCGGAGGCTCATCGAGCCGAGCGACCCGAACGCGAGGCCGGTGCCCGTGGCGAGATGTCGCCGTCGGCGACATCCGGTTCGGGCACCCGGCTCAACTCGACGGAGCCGGCGTGCGACGGTCGCACCGTCAGCGCGAGCATCGTCATCGCGCCACGCTTCCTCGCTCGCGCTTCAGTGACGGTCCTTGTCGTCGAGGAACTGCCGGATCGCGATCGCGGCGGCGGCCCCCTCACCGACCGCCGATGCGAGCTGCTTGGTCGAGCCCGACCGCACGTCGCCCGCGGCGAAGAGCCCCTCCATCGAGGTCTGGAACCCCGCGTCGGTCACGACCAGGCCGCGGTCGTCGAGGTCCACGACCCCTTTGGCGAAGTCCGTGTTGGGATCGAGCCCGATGAACACGAAGACACCGGCCGGATGGAGCTCCTCCCTCGTGCCGTTCTCGCGGTCCTCGAGCACGATCGCGGCGAGCTTCCCGCTCCCGTCGTCCTTGGGGATGAAGCGTTGCACGTCCGTGTTGAGCCGAACCTCCATCTTCCGGGAACCCGTCACCTTGTCCTGGAGAAGTCTGTTCCCTCGGAGGCGGTCGCCTCGCTCGACGATCGTGACCTTGTCGACGAACTGTGAGAGGAACAACCCCTCCTCCAGGCCGCTGTTCCCGCCGCCGAGGACGACCAGCTCCTTCGCGCCCTTGTAGAAGGGGCCGTCGCACGTGGCGCAGAAGTGGATCCCGGCCCCGATCAGGTCGTCCTCGCCGGGCGCGTTCGTCCGTCGGTACCTCGAGCCCGTCGCGAGCAGGCCGGCCCGCGCGTGGTAGTGATCGCCCGTCGCCGTGTCGACGTCCACCTGATGGCACATGTTGTAGACGGTCGTGACGGAGACCGCCTGCAGGAGCTCCACGTCGTACCGACGGGCCTGCTGCACGAACCGATCGGCGAGGTCGGCGCCGCCGATCCCCTCGGGGAACCCCGGGTAGTTGTCGAGACGCTCGGTGACGCCGGCCTGGCCCCCGAGCCCCTTGCTGTCGATCACGAGCGTCCGGAGGTTCTCACGCGCCGCGTAGATCGCCGTCGTGAGACCGGCCGGACCGCCGCCGACGATGATCAGGTCGTACACGTGCAGCATCGCGGTGCGCTCCAGCCCGATCTTCTCCGCCAGCTCCTCGTTCGTCGGCTCGGACAGGTGAGATCCGTCCGGGAACACGATCGTCGGGATCACGTTGTTCCCGCCGTTCCGCTCCTGGACGATCCGGACGCCGTCCCGGTCCACCTCGATGTCGTGCCACTCGAAGGGGACCCGCTGGTCGCTGAGGAACCGTTTCGCGCGTCGGCAGTCCGGGCACCAGCTCGCGCCATAGACCTTGATCGGGTCCGACCCCACGTGTACTCCTTCCCCTCTCTCGAAACGGCCCGGGACGTAGCTCCGTCCCGCCGGCACCTTCCGGCGTTACAGGCGCCTCCCGTATGCACCCTTGCGAGGATGCGGACCAACGCCTCGCACGGTCGGCGGCCGAACCTACCCTGGCTTCACGGCACCGACGAGTCGAAGCTCGTCGCTCGCCGACGTCAGGCGGCTCACGAGGTTCCCCAAGCGACTCTCGCCGCCCACGAGGCCATAGGAGATCGAGATCTCGCGGAACCCCACATCCTCGACCATCCGCCGCAGTGCAGTCTCGTCGCCGGCAACGGGGCTCGTTGGGTGCGGCAGGTACTTCGGCGGCCCGTCCAGCCACCTCATCCCGATCTGCATCAACATCCGACCGCCCGGGCGGAGCACCCGGAAGACCTCGGCCATGACCCGCTCGGGAGCGGTGAAGAACGGGAAGGCGTCCATGCACGTGACGGCGCTGAAGGTTCCTTCCTCCCACGGCAGCGCTGCCGCGTCCCCCTGGACGACCTCCCCCGTTCCCGCGGCGATGCGATCGGCCAGTCGCTGACGCGCCAACCTGACCTTCTCCTCGGACACGTCGATGCCCGCCACACGGCGCGCGTCCGAGCCATAGATGGCCAGGAACTCCCCCCAGCCGCACGCCACATCGAGGAGATCGTCCTCCGGTCCGAGGTCCAGCGCCGCCGCCATCAACCTGTAGGACGGCCGGTTGAAGTAGGAGTTGAGCCAGCTCCCGGTTCGCCCGGGAAGCGTCCCCTCCGCCAGGTGAGCCTTCAGCGGGCGGCGCGCGGCCGATGCCACGACCGCAACGCCAGCCACGATCATCCCGGTAACGACGAGGCGCCATCTCATGATCGGGCTCCTTCCCCTCTATCATCGTCCTCCGCCCGTCAACGGCGCGCTCATGCACGACGACGGTCGGTTCGGTCGCGCGTAGCTTCAACATCCGGATGCTCTCCGCAACCGGGCAGGAACGTCGAAACTGACGTCTGAGCTGTCGACGCGGGGCGGGGAAGGAAGGAAGGAAGACCATGGCTACACCCGAAGGGCTGATCGCCGACCAGTTCAACGCGTACTTCGCCCACTTCGACATCCGCATCGGTCCCGATGAGGTCGTCGCAGGAACCCGTCGAGAGATCCGAGAACGAGGATGGCCGATCCTGCTGAAGATCGTGCCGGACGACAGCGGGCTTCCCAGCCTCGAGTTCTACGCCACCCACCGGATGACGAACGACCGTCATGCGCGGATCTGGGCCGACGGGCACCTCGAGCACCTCGACGCGATCGAGGAGCTCTACGCGTACGACCCCAACGTCCCGGGGGCGAAAGAGGCGGCCCACGAGGCTTACCTGATGCACAACCGCAGGGTCGCCGAGCAGCTTCGTGCTTCTGGCCTGTACCCCGAGGGGGACATCAACGCGTACCTACGCACCGCGCAGGACGAAGGCGACTCGACCAAGGAGCACGGATGAGTGGCAACGGGACCGACCCGGTGGGGCCTACTCGGAGCTCGGTTTCGCGAACACTACCTGCCTGGTTACGCGAACACCCTTGGTCGGTCGGTGGGAGGAGGAGGATTCGAACCTCCGTAGGCTTCGCCGGCGATTTTACAGACCGCTCCCTTTGGCCGCTCGGGCATCCTCCCGGACCACTCAGGATAGCAAGGGTGGTCGGCCGGTTCAGCCTCGGTAGGATGGGGCCATGGCCAAGACCGACTTCTCGTTCGACATCGTCTCCCAGGTCTCGATGCCCGAGGTCGCGAACGCCGTCGACCAGACGCGCCGCGAGATCGCCCAGCGCTTCGACTTCAAGGACACGGGCACGTCCATCAGCCAGGACGACAAGCTCATCGAGGTCCGATCGGGCACCGAGGACCGGCTGAAGGCGGCCCTCGAGGTCTTCAAGGAGAAAGCCGTGCGGCGCGAGGTCAGCCTGAAGGCCGTCCACTTCGGCCCGGTGCTGCCGGCGGCGAAGGGCACGTATAAGCAGGTCCTGAACGTGAACGTCGGCATCAGCACCGACAAGGCCCGCGAGCTCGTGAAGTTCATCAAGGGCACCCACGTGAAGGTCCAGAGCCAGATCCAGGACGACCAGGTCCGGGTCTCGGGCAAGAACAAGGACGACCTGCAGGCGGTCATCCGGGCGATCAAGGAGCACGACTTCGGGATCGCCCTGCAGTTCGTGAACTTCCGTCCCTAGGCACCGCCGGGTCGTCCCATCGGCGGCCGCCGATGCGCCGGTCCGTCGTATTGCTGGCCCCTCCGAGCCGCAGGTAGATTGCCGGAGACTGGGAGGTGGTACCGGTGGACGTCGAACGTCTGAAGGTCCGGGCTGAGGAGATCGGCGAGAAGGAAGCGGCGCGCCTGCTCGAGCGCACGCCGAAGTCGAAGGCGCTGTTCGAGCGGGCGGTGAAGGTCCTGCCGAGGGGTGTCGCCTCGAACTTCCAGGCGAACGACCCCTACCCCGTGTACCTGGAGCGGGGGCAGGCATCGAGGGTCTGGGACGTCGACGGCACCGAGTACGTCGACTTCCACGGCGGGTTCGGCGTGAACGTGGTCGGCCACGCGCACCCGAAGATCGTCGAGGCGATCCGCCGGGTCGCCGACCAGGGCATCCACTTCGCGGTCACCACCCCGGCCACCGTGGTGCTCGCCGAGGCGATCTGCGAGCGCTTCAACATCGAGCAGGTCCGCATGGTGAACTCGGGCACCGAGGCGACGATGGACGCGCTCCGCGTGGCCCGCGCCGCCACCGGCAAGGACCGCGTCGTGAAGATCGAGGGCTCGTACCACGGCCACCACGACGCGCTGCTGTTCTCGGTCGTGCCCGAGGCGGACACGCTCGGCGTGCGTCACAGCGTGGGCGGTGAGGCCGCGGACACGAGCGGCGCCGCCTACACGAGCAAGCCCACCTCGAAGGGCGTCCCGCGGTCGATGTGGAACGACACGATCATGGTGCCGTTCAACGACGTGGAGGCGGTCGAGGAGCTGTTCCGCGAGCACGCCGACCAGATCGGAGCGCTGATCCTCGAGCCCGTGATGATGAACGTCGGCATCGTCGTCCCCAAGCCGGGCTACCTGCAGGCGCTGCGGGACCTGTGCGACGAGCACGGCGTCGTGCTCATCTTCGACGAGGTGAAGTGCGGCGGCACGATCGCCTACGGAGGCGCGATCGAGCGCTACGGCGTCCAGCCGCACCTCGCGTGCTGGGCGAAGGCGCTCGGCGGCGGCTCGGTGATCGGGGCCTTCGGCGGCGACGCGAACGTCATGGAGTGGGTCGCGAAGGGCGCCGCCCAGCAGGGCACGTTCAACGGGAACCCGCTCTCGGCGGCGGCGGGGGTCGCGGCACTCACGCAGGTGCTCACGCGCGACGCGTACGACGAGCTCGGCAAGATGGGCACGCTGCTCGCCGAGGGCTGCCAGCGCGCGATCGACGAGTCCGGCATCCCGGCGCACACGGTCGACCTGGGCGCGAAGGGGTGCGTCTCGTACCGGAAGGAGCCGCTCACGAACTACCGCGACTTCCTCGAGACGATCCCCGAGCTGTTCTACGCGTCGTTCGCCTGGATGGTGAACCGGGGCATCTTCATGACCCCCGGCGACGAGGAGCAGTGGACGATCTCGGTCCAGCACTCCGAGGACGACATCCGCACCTACGTCGACGCGTTCGGCGAGTTCACGCAGGAGCTCGTGAGGTAGCGCTGCACGATCACTCGGACGAGAACGAGGCGCTCGCGCGTGCGATCGCCGCGTACGCGCACGCGCGGATCTCGACACCGCAACCGCTCGACGGGCCCCTGCCCGCGGACGAGCTCGCTCGCCGCGTCGGGCGGACGATCACGCGGGAGGGCATCGGCGGCCCCGAGGCCCTCCGGCTGTGGTCCGAGGTCCTGGCGCCGGCGACGATCTCGACCGACCATCCGAGCTTCCTCGCGTTCATCCCCGGCGCGCCCTCGAAGGCGAGCGTGCTGTTCGACCTGGCGATCAGCGCCTCGTCCACCTACGCGGGCTCCTGGATCGAGGGGGCGGGGGCGGTTTGGGCCGAGAACGAGACGCTCCGATGGCTCGCCGGTGTGGCCGGCCTCCCCGAAGGCGCCGGCGGGGTGTTCGTCTCGGGCGGGACGGCCGGGAACCTGTCCGCGCTCGTCACGGCGAGGCAGGCGGCATCCGTCCGGCGCGGCGGGCGGCCCGAGCGGTGGGCCGTGGCGTGCGCCGACACGGCGCACTCCTCGGTAGTCTCTGCCGCGCGGGTCATGGACGCGGACGTGCTCGCGGTGCCGCACGACGAGCGCGGGCGGCTGACCGGCCCGGCGCTGGCGGCGGCGCTCGACGAGGCCGACGGCGACGCCCTGTTCGCCGTGGTCGCGAGCGCCGGCTCGACGAACGCCGGAGCGATCGACGACCTCGCGGGCGTGGCGGACGTGTGTGCGGAGCGCGGGCTCTGGTTCCACGTCGACGCCGCGTACGGCGGGGCGGGGCTGTTGGCAGCCTCGGTCCGAGCGCGGTTCCGCGGCATCGAGCGCGCCGACTCGTTCATCGTGGACCCGCACAAGTGGCTGTTCGCACCGTTCGATTCGTGCGCGCTCGTCTACCGGGATCCCCCGCTGGCGCGCGCGGCGCACCGGCAGCAGGCCTCGTACCTCGACTCGCTCAACGTCGCCGAGGACTGGAACGCGAGCGACTACGCGCACCACCTCACGCGCCGTGCCCGAGGCCTCCCGCTGTGGTTCTCGCTGGCGACGTACGGCACGGACGCGTACCGCGACGCCGTGGAGACGGTGCTGGCCCTCACGCGCGCGACGGCGGACGAGATCCGGGCGCGTCGGGGGCTCGAGCTCCTGATGGAGCCGGAGCTGTCGGTGGTGCTGTTCCGCCGGCTGGGCTGGGGCGTCGATGACTACGAAGCGTGGTGGCGCCGGCTGCTCGAGGAGCAGGTCGCGTTCGTGCAGCCGACGTCCTGGGAGGGCGAGAAGGTCGCGCGCCTGTGCTTCGTGAACCCGAGCACGACGATCGAGCACGTGCGCGCGATCCTCGACGCGATGGCGTGAGAGCGGTCCGCACAGGGTGCCGCCGGCTCGAGGTGGCGCCCGAACCGTGCTGCGGTGACAACCCGTTGCCAGGTTCACCGACCCCCTCACCCGGGGTCAGCATCAACCCCCTTGATGGCATCGTCCTGCGTGAACGTGATCAAGGGGGTTGATACGCACGGCCTGGGGGCGAGGCACCTACCCGTCAACGGGTTGAGCCGGACCTCACGGTCCGAGGCGAGGGTCCACACCGCGCCGCACCCGGCGGCTACGACGCGCCGATCTGCCGGCCGATCTCCTGCAGACGCTCCACCCGTTCGGCCGTCGGCGGATGCGTCGAGAACATCGTCGCGAAGCTCCGCATCGCGCCGCCGCCCCGCAGGGGGTTCATGATGAACATGTGCGCCTGGGCCGGGCTCACCGACGACGGCGCCGGCACCCGCTTCGACGTCTCCTCCAGCTTCAGGAGCGCGCTCGCCAGCGCGCTCGGGTCCTTCGAGAGCAGCGCCCCGGACTCGTCCGCCTGGTACTCGCGCGATCGCGACACCGCCATCTGGATGATCGCCGCCGCGATCGGCGCCAGGATCCAGGCGAACAGCACGCCCAGGATGTTCCCGCCACCCTCGTCGTCGCTGCCGAAGAACAGCGCGAACCGGGCCAGGAACGTGATGCTCATCCCGATCGCCGCCGCGATCGACGAGACCAGGATGTCCCGGTTCGCCACGTGCGAGAGCTCGTGCGCCAGGACGCCGCGCAGCTCCCGCTCGTCGAGGATCTGCAGGATCCCCTTCGTCACCGCGACCTTCGCGTTCTGCGGGTTCCGGCCGGTGGCGAAGGCGTTCGGCTGGAGCATGTCCGAGACGTAGATCTCGGGCATCGGCATCTGCCGCGCCTGCGTCAGCTCCCGGACGATCCGGTACAGCTGCGGGTGCTCCTGCTCGGTCACGGGGCGCGAGCGCGTGGCCCGCACGGCGATGCTGCCCGAGAACCAGTACATCGCGAAGTTGAACACCAGGGCCAGGACGAGCGCGATCGTCGCGCCGCTCCGGCCGCCCAGCATGGCGCCGATCAGGACGAACAGGCCGCCCATCGCGGCGATGAGGATCCAGGTCTTGATCCGGTTGATGCCGATCATGGGGTCGATCCCTCCTTCACGGAGCATTCGCCGGTTGGCGCTGGCGGGTTCTAGCGTCCCACCAGCGTCGACAGCGGCGGGAAGTGCGCGAGGAGCTCAGGGTAGATCCCGACCGCGACGACGGCCACCATCGCCACGAACGCCACCCCCGTCACGAGCGCCGGGGACGCGAACGGGCGCTCACGCCGCGGCGGCTGGAAGATCATCGCCCGCGGGATCGCCAGGTAGTAGACGATGCTCACCACCGAGTTCACGAGCATGATCACGGCGAGCGCGACCCCGATCCCGCCCCGCTCGATCGCCACGCGGAACACGAACAGCTTCGCCCAGAAGCCGGCCATCGGCGGGATCCCGGCCAGGGACACCATGAAGACCGTCATGGCGACCGCCATGAGCGGGGCCCGCTTCGCGAGGCCGTCGAAGTCCGAGATCGGGAGCGCCCGCGACTCGCGCGACAGCGCCGTCACCACGGTGAACGCGCCGAGGGTCATCACCGCGTAGATCAGGATGTAGGTGGTCGCCGCCGCGAACACCTCTCGGTTCGCGGCCTGGTCGGCCGTCACCAGCGCGAAGGGCAGGAGCATGTACCCCGCCTGCGCGATGCTCGAGTACGCGAGCAGCCGCACCGTCTGGCGCTGCTGGAGCGCTACGAAGTTGCCGATCGTCATCGTGAAGATCGACAGCACGGCGAAGATCGGCGTCCAGAACTCGAACTGGGCGGGGAAGGCCACGAACATCAGCTGCAGCAGTCCGGCGAACCCCGCGGCCTTCGACGCCGTCGCCAGGAACGCCGCGACCGGCACCGGCGCGCCCTCGTACGTGTCGGGCGCCCAGAACTGGAACGGGACCGCCGAGACCTTGAACCCGAACCCCACGGCGATGAACAGGATCGCCGCGAGCGAGAGGGTCTCCTTGCCCGGGTCCAGACCGCCGGCCAGCGCCGTCGCGATCTCGGACAGGTTCGTCTGGCCCGTCACGCCGTACATCAGGCTCATGCCGTACAGCATCACGGCGGTCGAGAGCACGCCGATCAGGAAGAACTTCAGGCCGGCCTCGTTCGAGCGCACGTCGGTCTTGCGGAACGCCGCGATGAGGAACCCGGGCGCGGACACGAGCTCGAGCGAGATGAACAGGACGAGCAGGTCGCGCGACGACGGCATCATCAGGCACCCGAGGAACGAGGTGAGGAGCAAGAAGTAGTACTCGCCCTGGTAGACGCGCCCGTCGCGGAAGTACCGGAAGCTGATCGCGAGGACCACGATCGCGACCGACAGGAAGAACACCTTGAACATCACGGCGAAGTCGTCGACGACGAAGGATCCGCCGAACGTGGACCGGTCCTCGCCCACGAGCGTCAGCGTGGCGACGAGCGCCGCGACGACGCCGGCCAGCCCGATCGGCATCGCGATCCACGACCGCTTCTTGACCCCGGCGTCGACCACGAGCACCAGCGCGATCGTGCCCGACAGGATCAGCTCCGGCAGGATCGCGTGGTAGTCGATCGCCTGGTTCATCGTCCGCACCTAGCCCGCGAACAGCCGCATCAGGGACTCGACCGCGCCGTCGGTGACCCCGAGGAGCAGCCGTGGGAAGACGCCGAGCGCGACGATCGCCACGAGCAGCGGCACCCACGAGATCCACTCGACCGCGACGATGTCCGGGAGCGCGGTCTCGCGCCATCGGTCCGGGACCGTGCCCATGTTCACGCGCTGGAGCATCCACAGGAAGTACCCCGCCGTGAGGATCGTGCCGATCCCGCCGGCCACCATGAACACCCGGAACAGCCCCACCTGGTCCGAGAGCACGCCGGCTGGGTTGTACGACGACAGCAGCGCCATGACCTCGCCCCAGAACCCCGCGAGCCCGGGCAGCCCGAGCGAGGCGATCGAGACGAACGCGAACACGCCGCCGAGGTACGGCAGCTTCTGCATCAGCCCACCGCCGATCTCAGCGATCTGCCGCGTGTGGTAACGGTCGTAGACCGAGCCCACGCAGAAGAACAGCATCCCCGTGATGAGCCCGTGGGCGACCATGCCGAAGATCGCGGCGTTGATCCCGATCGGCGTGAGTGTCGCGATGCCGAGCATCACGAACCCCATATGCCCGACCGAGCTGAACGCGATGAGCCGCTTCAGGTCCTTCTGCGCCAGGCACGCGAGCGCCGCGTACACGATCGCGATCGCCGCGAGGAGCCCGATCCAGGGCGCGTACGCCTGCGCGCCCTCGGGCAGGATCGGCAGGGCGACGCGGACGAACCCGTACGTGCCCATCTTCAGCATGATCCCGGCCAGCAGCACCGAGCCGATCGTCGGGGCCTCGGTGTGGGCATCGGGGAGCCACGTGTGGAACGGCCACATCGGCACCTTCACGGCGAACCCGAGGGCTACCGCGCCAAACGCGACCAGCTGGAACGTGCGCGAGAAGCCGCCGCCGGCGCCGTACGCCTGCAGCTCGAGGATGTCGAAGGTGTGGGGGGCCGACCTGAAGTACATCGCCAGGAACCCCAGGAGCATGAAGATGCTCCCGAACAGCGTGTACAGGAAGAACTTGATCGCCGCGTACTCGCGGTTCTCGCTCCCCCAGATGCCGATCAGGAAGTACATCGGAACCAGGACGAGCTCCCAGAAGATGAAGAACAGGATCAGGTCGAACGCGATGAACGTCCCGGCCATCCCGGTCTCGAGCATCAGCATGAGCGCGAGGAACGCCTTCGTCTTGCCGGGGCTCGGCACGTAGCGCCACGTGTAGATCGCGCACAGGAACGACAGGATGAAGGTGAGGACCCACAGCGGCAGGCTGATCCCGTCGATCCCGACGTGGTACCGGGCGTCGATCACGGGGATCCACGCCGTGTTCAGCTCGAACTGGAGCGGCGCTCCCGAGCCGTAGTCGAAGCCGATCGCGAGCGCGATCGCGATCACCATCGCCGCCGCCGTGAACACGATGCCGAGCCCACGGACCAGCCGGTCCTTGCCCCTCGGCACGAGCGCGATCACGAGCGCCCCCAGCAGGGGCAGGAAGGTCGCGATCGAGATGGCCGACTCTTCCCAGGCGTTCATCGGGACTCCCTCGTCATGTCCATGGCTGCTCAGATCCTCGTGAAGATGACGGCCAGGATCACCACGCCGGCGAACAGGAACGCCGCGTAGCGCTGGACGTTGCCGGATTGCAGGTACCGCAGCAGGCCACCGGTGAACCCGGCCGTCTGCCCCAGGCCGTTGACGGCCCCGTCGATGACCTCCTCGTCGAAGGCCTTGATCCCGCCCGAGAGGTACCGCGTGACCGTCGCGGCGCCGTTCACGACGCCGTCGATCACGACCTGGTTCGTCCAGTTCGCGAACGCCGCGACCTCGTCCCGGATCGGACGGATGATGCCCTTCCAATAGATGTCGTCCAGGTAGTACTTCCTCGCGAGCAGCGTGTACGCGGAGCCCAGCGCGACGAGCGGATCCTCGGCCCGCCAGGTCCGGTACACGGCCCACCCCCCCAGGAGGCCGAGCCCCGCCGCGGCCACCGACAGCGCGGCGACCCACGGCACGAAGGTGATGGCCTCCGGCTCCTCGAGGAACACCCAGTCGAAGAACGGGGCGCCGGTCTCCGCGAAGCCCAGGAACCCGACCGCGACGGTGGCCGCCGCGAGGAAGACGAGCGGGCCGGTCATCGACACCGGCGACTCGTGCGGGTGGCCGTGACCTCGGTAGGTCCCGAAGAAGGTCTGCAGGACCATCCGGGCGGTGTAGAAGGCGGTCACCGCCGCGGTGAACAGCAGGAGCCCGAACAGGACGATCTGGTGGTCGTGCTCGAGCGCGACGAGCAGCTCGTCCTTCGAGAAGAACCCGGCGAGCGGCGGGATGCCGGCCAGCGCCAGCGACCCGATCAGAAACGTCCAGAACGTGACGGGCATCGGCTTCCGGAGGCCGCCCATCTCGCTCATGTTGTTGGTGTGGCAGGCGTGGATCACCGAGCCCGACCCCAGGAACAGCAGCGCCTTGAAGAACGCGTGCGTGAACAGATGGAAGAACGCGGCGTTGCGCCCGGCGGGCCCGGCCGCCATCAGCGTGATCATGTAGCCGAGCTGCGACACGGTCGAGTACGCGAGGACGCGCTTGATGTCGTCCTGGACCAGGCCGAGCAGCCCGGCGCCGACCGCCGTGATGACCCCGATGACCCCCACGAACTGCAGGACCCACGGGTCGGCGTTGACGAAGACCTCGTACGTCCGCCCGACCATGTAGACGCCGGCCGCGACCATCGTGGCGGCGTGGATCAGGGCGGAGACCGGCGTGGGGCCGGCCATCGCGTCCGGCAGCCATACGTGGAGCGGGAACTGTGCGGATTTCCCGATCGCGCCGCCGAACAGCAGGAGGGCGGCGATCGACACGGTCCCACGGGCCATCTCCTCGCCGCCGACGAGGTGGCCGATCTCCTGGATGTTCGAGGTCGTGAACCCGGTCGCGGCGATGAGCACGAACACCCCGAACAAGAACGGCACATCGCCGATCCTCGTCGTGATGAAGGCCTTGATGGCGGAGCTGGAGTTCACGTGCTCCTCCCACCAGTGCCCGATCAGGATGTACGAGCAGAACCCCATGACCTCCCAGCCGACGACCAGCTGGAACAGGTTGTCGGCGATGACGACGTTCAGCATCGCGGCAGTGAACAGCGATAGCGCCACGTAGAACCAGGTGAACCGCGAGTCGCCGTGCATGTAGCCGATCGAGTAGACGTGGACGCACAGCGAGACCGCCGTGACGACGACGAGCATGACCGCGGTGAGGCCATCGACGTACTGCCCGAGCATCATCTCGAGCGACCCGATCTGGAACCAGTCGACGGCCGACGCGTGCGCGCCGCCGCCCGTCACGAAGTGCCACAGCACCCCGAGCGAGAGAACGAACCCCGTCCCGACCGTGAGGACGCCGTAGATCCAGCCGCGGCCCGGGGTGCGCTTGCCGAAGAACAGCGTCAGGGCCGCAGAGACGAGCGGCAGCAGCGCGATGACCCAGGCGTACCGCGTCAGGCCGGCCGAGCCCGCGGCCTCCGCGACCTCTTCCTGCGTGAGGACGAAGGCGACTACCACTTGAGGAGGCTCACTTCGTCCAGGTTGATCGTCTCGCGGTTCCGGTAGATCAAGATCACGATCGCGAGCCCGATGCCGACCTCGGCGGCCGCGATGGCGATCACGAACAGCGCGAACACCTGGCCAGTGAGATCGCGCCACAGTTGCGAGAACCCGATGAGGTTCACGTTGACGGCGTTCAGCATGAGCTCGATCGACATCAGCACGAGGACGGCGTTGCGTCGTGCCAGGACGCCGTACACGCCGATCGAGAACAGCGCCGCCGAGAAGAACAGCACGAGCGGGAGCCTGATCACGGGCGCTCGTCCTTCCTCGAGAGCACCACCGCGCCGATCAACGCGGCGAGCAGGACGAACGAGACGGCCTCGAACGGCAGGACGTAGTGCCGGAAGATCGCCTCCCCGATCGCGCCGGAGGTCGCCTGCGCGAGCTCCACTTTCGGGTCGTTCCACGCGAACGCGTTCTGGATCAGGAACACCAGGCCGGCGAGGATCGCGAGCCCCACGAGGGCGCCGATCGCGCGGCTCCGGTTGTCGAGCGCCTCGCGCCCGATCGGCGCCTTCGTGAGCATGAGCCCGAACAGGAACAGGATCACGATCGCGCCGACGTAGATCAGGATCTGGACCCACCCCACGAACTCGGAGCCGAGGAGCAGATACACCGCCCCGACCGACGCGAGCGTCGCCACCAGGTACAGGGCCGCGCGCACGACGTTCCTCGCCGTCACGACCCGCACGGCCGAGACCGTCCCGACGAGGGCGAGGACGACGAACGCGTACTCCTGTGAGCTCACCCTCAGGCCTCCCCCGCCGCCTTCTTCCGGGCCGCGATCATCGCCGCGCGCCGCGCCTGCCCCTGCGCCACCCGCTCCGCCGTCCCCTTCGCGATCAGCTCCGCGTAGACGCGGTCGTACGTCTCCTGGTCGATCGACACCTCCACCCGCTCCGCCGCCGCAGCCGGAGCCGGAGCAGCCGCAGGTGCCGCGGCAGGGGGCTCAGCAGGCGCGGCCGGTGCCTCGGCCGCGGGCGCGGGCGAGGCGGCAGGCGCCGGAGCCGAGGCAGGAGGCGCAGGAGCGCTCGCGGACGCCGGGGGAGCCGACGGAGCGGCGCCTCCTGGCGCCGCGAGTGCGGCGATCCCCGGCGTCACGTCCGTCGAACCGGCTTCCTCAGCGACCGGCTCCGCCCCGATCTCGAGCTCCGGCGGCGGCAGGACCGTGTAGGTCCACTCCTCGAGCTTCTCCTTCTCGTGGATGAGCTCCACGATGTCGTGCGTCGCGTACTCGAACTCGGGGCTCCAGAACAGCGCGTCGAACGGGCAGACCTCGACGCAGATCCCGCAGTACATGCACAGTGCGTAGTCGATCGCGAACCGGTCCAGGACCTTCACCGACCGAGCCTTGCCGCCGCTCGCCGGTGGGTGCGTCTCCTTGTGCGCGTCGATGTAGATGCACCAGTCGGGGCACTCGCGGGCGCACTTGTAGCAGACCGTGCAGTTCTCCTGCTTCAGCGCGATCACGCCCCGGGAGCGGGCCGGCAGGTCCGGCTTGACCTCCGGGTACTGCTGCGTCACCGAGCGCCGCAGCATGTGCTTCATCGTGACGGCCAGGCCCTTGAGGAGGCCGAGCCCACCGGACACGCCGGGCTCAGGAGCCTCCCGCACGTGCCGCTCGTCGACCGCCATCTCCGCCCCTCCCCTACACCGCGACCTTGACGACGGCGATCACCAGGATCTGCAGCAGCGCGAGCGGGATCAGCGCGAGCCACGAGAACCGCTGCAACTGGTCCTCGCGCAGGCGCGGGAACGTCGCGCGCAGCCAGATGATGAAGAACGCGAGCCCCGTGACCTTCGCGGCCATCCACAGCGGCTCCGGGATCGCGCCGAGGAGCGGCGGCGCCTGGTACCCGCCCAGGAACAGCGTGGCCGCCACGCAGGACAGCGCCACGATGCCTCCGTACTCGGTGAGCAGGAAGAACGCGAACTTCAGGCCCGTGTACTCGGTCATGTGGCCGAAGATGATCTCGGAGTCGGCGATCGGCATGTCGAACGGCGGGCGCGAGAGCTCGGCGACCGCGGCCGTGAGGAAGATGAAGAACCCGATGGGCTGCGTGAGCACGTACCAGTAGCGGTCCTGCGCCTCGACGATCCCGATCAGCGAGAGCGTGCCCGCCTGCATCACGATGCTCGCGGCCGCGAGCACGAGCGGCAGCTCGTACGCGATCAGCTGCGCCGCCGCGCGGAGGCCGCCCATCAGGGAGAACTTGTTCGCCGAGGCCCACCCGGCCATGAGGATCCCGATCACCGAGACCGAGGACATCGCCATCACGAAGAAGATGCCGATGTCCAGGTTCAGCACGAAGATCTCGGCCGAGAAGGGGATCACGACGAACAGCGCGATGTACGGGACCATCGCGACGCCCGGCGCGAGCGAGAACACCCAGTAATCGGCGGCCGCGGGGACGACGTTCTCCTTCTGGACGAACTTCACCCCGTCGGCGACCAGCTGCGCCCAGCCGTGGAACCGGCCCGCGTACATCGGCCCGAGGCGCGCCTGGAGGTGCGCGAGCCCCTTGTGCTCCATGTACCCGACCATGAGGGGCGCGGTGAGGAAGAACACGAGCACCACGGCGGCCTTCAGGACGATGACGAGCCAGTAGTTCGAGACCCACTGCTCGAAGATGCTCACGCCGGCCTGGGCGATCACTCCTCCTCGGCCTCCTCGCCCTCGGCGGCGCCGGGCCACGGCTTCGCCTCGCGGGTCATGAGGGGGAAGTCCTTGCGGAGCGGATGACCCTCGAACGGCTCCGAGAGCAGGAGCTTCACCGGCTGAGGGTGTCCCTCGAACCCGATGCCGAACATCTCGGCGGTCTCGCGCTCGTGCCAGTTCGCGGCCGGGAAGATGTCCGAGATCGTCGGGCACACCGGGTCCTCGTGCGGCAGCTTCACCTTGAGGCGCACGTTGTGGCGGTGCGTCGTCGAGTACAGGTGCGTCACGACCTCGAACCCGCCCTCGGGGCCGTGATCCACTCCGCTCGAGAAGTCGCAGTAGTCGAACGCGAGCTCGGGCTCGTCGCGGAGGAACGTGGCGATCTCCCTGTAGCGGCCGGGAACGATGGTGGCGACCGCGTGGCCGTGCTGGTCCTCGAACGCCAGGACGTCGTCGCCGAACTGCGCCCGGAGGCGAGCCTCGACGTCAGGAGGTGGCAGCGGGCGCGGTGAGCTTGCCACTGAACTTCTCCCTGATGTCCTCGTTGGCGATCTTCTCCTGGAGCTTCACGATCCCGTGCAACAGTCCCTCCGGGCGAGGCGGGCAGCCGGGGACGTACACGTCCACCGGGATGATCTGGTCGACGCCCTTCGTCACGGCGTACGAGTCCCAGTAGGGGCCGCCGCAGTTCGCGCACGACCCGAACGAGATCACGTACTTCGGGTCGGGCATCTGGTCGTACAGGCGCTTCACCGCCGGCGCCATCTTGTCCGTGAGCGTGCCCGAGACCACCATGAGGTCCGCCTGCCGCGGTCCGTGGGCGAACGGGATCACGCCGAACCGGATGAAGTCGTGCTTGGACGCCGAGGCCGCGATGAACTCGATCGCGCAGCAGGCCAGGCCGAAGTTGAACACCCACAGCGAGTACTTCCGGCCCCAGTTCAGGAGGAACTTGACCGGCTGCAGGGTCGCGATCTGGGTGTTCTCGGTGATCAGACCCACTTCAGGACCCCCTTGCGCCACGCGTAGAGCAGGCCGAGCGCGAGGATGCCGATGAAGATGGCCATCTCGACGACGGCCGTGTAGCCGAGCCCCTCGAACACGCGCGCCCAGGGGAACAGGAACACGGCCTCGACGTCGAAGATCACGAACAGGAAGCCGAAGACGTAGTAGCGGACCTGGCTCTGCGCCCAGCCCTCCCCGACCGGGTCGATGCCGCACTCGTACGTCGTGAGCTTCTCGGGGAGCGGACGGTGGGGTGCGATGAGTGCCGCGGCCCCGAAGGCGACGGCCACGAGACCGACGCCTGCGATCAAGACCGCGAGGACGACCCCGTACGACTGGTAGTAGGTCTCCACGCTTGTGAACGTTTTCCCGAGCGGCCCGGATTCTAGCAACAGGAGGCTCACGGACGCCGCACCCGGCAGCGGACGGCCAGGAACTCTGCGAGCTGGACCAAGGCGGTGCGCGCGACGCCGGCCGGCAGCCGCTCGGCGAGCTCTCGGGCGCGGTCGACCTCCGTCGCGACGGCCGCCCGGGCGCCGTCGATCGTGGCGGGCGCGCGGACGATCTTCAGCGCCCTGGCCAGGCGCTCACCCTCGGGCGGGCCGGCCGAGAGCAGCGCACGGAGCTCGGCCCGGTCCTCGCCCTCCCGCAGCGCGAGCAGGACCGGGAGCGTGTAGACGCCCTCCCTCATGTCCACGCCGGGCTCCTTGCCCAGCTCGGAGGCGCTCGAGGTGACGTCCATGATGTCGTCCGAGAGCTGGAAGGCCATCCCGAGGGCCTCGCCGTAGGACCCGAGGACCCCCACGTGCTGGGCCGTGGCGCCCGAGAGCATGCCGCCCAGGCGGCACGACGTCGAGATGAGGGCGCCGGTCTTGCGCCGGATCACCTCGAGGTAGGCGTCGCGGGTCTGCTCCACGTCGCCGGAGGCCTCGACCTCGCGGATCTGACCGTCGCACAGCGTGGCGATCGTCCGCGCGAGCAGCGCGATGACGTCCGTCCCGAGGTCCGAGGAGATCTCGGACGCCCTGGCGAACAGGTAGTCGCCGGTCAGGATCGCCACCGTGTTGTCCCAGCGGGCGTTGACCGAGGGCACGCCGTGCCGCGACTCGGCCTCGTCGATCACGTCGTCGTGGTACAGGGTCGCGGCGTGGACGAGCTCGATCGCGACGGCGCCGGGGATCAGGCGGGGGTCGGCCGGGTCGCCGAAGTACCCCGAGAGCAGCACGAGCATCGGACGGAACCGCTTCCCCCCGGCGGCGAGGAGGTACCGGGCGGTCTCCGCCAGCATCTCGGAGTCCGCGCGCACGGCCTTCTCGAGCGCGGTCTCGACCTCCTCCAGACGGCCGCGCACCTCCCGCTCCATCACGGGATCCGGCGCCTCCAGCCCGGGGATCACGCGTCGCATCGGACGAAGCCTCTCACCATCTGATCACCGATGCCTCGTTCAGGACGTCGGCCACGATGCCGGGCAGCACGCCGAGCAGGAGCGTGCCGACGGCCGGCACCGCGAGCGCGAGCCTGGGCACGAGCGACGCGTCGGGCTCGTGGTCGCCGGTCGGCTCCTGCATGTACATCAGGACCATCACCCGGATGTAGAAGAAGGCCGCGGCGACGCTCGCGAGCACGCCGATCAGCGCGAGCTCCCAGTGCCCGGCGTCGATCGCCGCGCGGAACACGCCCACCTTCGCGATGAACCCCGCCGTGGGCGGGATCCCGGCCATCGAAAGGAGGAACAGGGACAGCAGGCCGGCCAGGAGCGGGCTCTGCCGGTACAGCCCCCGGTACGAGGCGAGCGAGGTCGCCTCCTCGCCGCGCGAGGACACGAGCATCACGACGCCGAACGCCCCGACGATCATCAACGAGTACGCGAGGAGGTAGAAGAGGGCAGCGCTCATCCCCGTCCCCCCGGGCGCGGTCATGCCCGTGAGCACGAAGCCCGCGTGCGCGATGCTCGAGTACGCGAGCATCCGCTTCACGTCCGTCTGCGCGATCGCGAGCACGCTGCCGACCACGACCGAGACCGCCGCGAGCGCCCAGATCACCGGCATCCAGTCCCAGCCGAGGGGCTGGAACGCCACGTTGAACACGCGCATGAACGCCGCGAACGCGGCGACCTTCGTCCCGGCCGACATGAACGCGGTCACGGCCGTCGGCGCCCCCTGGTAGACGTCGGGCGTCCACATGTGGAACGGCACCGCCGAGACCTTGAACGCGAACCCGATCGCCAGGAGCACCATCGCCGCGAGCGCGAGCGCCATGCTCCCGGTCCGGCCGCCGAGCGCCGTCGCCACGGCGGCCAGGCGCGTCGAGCCCGTCGCGCCGTACGCCATCGCGACGCCGTAGAGGAAGAAGGCCGAGGAGAACGCCCCGAGCAGGAAGTACTTCATCGCGCCCTCGACGGAGCCGAGGCGCGCCGAGGACCCGGTGAGCACGTAGAGCGACAGCGACAGGATCTCGAGCGCGAGGAACATCGTGACGAGGTCGGCGGCGGCGGTGATCAGGGTCATCCCGGAGGTCGCGAACAGCACGAGCGCGTAGAACTCGGGCCGCAGCTCGCCCGAGCGCTGGAAGTAGTGGTGCCCGAGGATCAGCCCGAGCGCGGCGACGCCGAGCAGGATCAGCCGGGCGACGATCGCGAACCGGTCGGTCGCGACCGCGCCCGCGAGCACCGTGAGGCCGCCATCCCAGCCCCACAGCATGACCGAGGCGGCCGCGGCGCCGGCGACGCCGGCCATCGCGACGAACAGGAGCACGAGAGACTCGGCGCGGCGGGCGATCGCCCCGGCGAGCAGCGCCACGATCCCCGCGCCCACGAGGATCAGCTCCGGCACGATGGGTCCGAGGTCCACCGCGGGCGTCATCCGCCGGCCTCCTCCGCGAGCGGAACGGACGGGGGCATCGTCACGGCCGGCGCCTCGACGTCGGCCACGATCTGGGCCGTCGTGGGCTCGATCCGGTCGAGCAGGAGGTTCGGGTAGACGCCGAACGCGAGGATCGCCACGAGCACCGGCGCGAGGACGACGGCCTCGCGGAGCGACAGGTCGCGGTGGTGCCGGTGCTCCTCGGGGACCGGCCCGTGCGCCATCCGCTGGTACGACCACAGCAGGTAGATCGCCGCGAGCACGACGCCCGTGGCCGCGATCGCGCCGAACCACACGTTGCGGGCCAGGGTCCCCAGGATCACGAGGAACTCGCCGACGAAGCTGTTGAGCCCGGGCAAACCGGCGGACGACAGGGCGACGAACAGGAACGTCCCGCCGAGCCACGGCGTGACCGACATCATGCCGCCCATCCGGGTCAGGTCCCGCGTGTGCGTCCGCTCGTAGAGCATGCCGACGAGCAGGAACAGCCCACCCGTCGAGAGCCCGTGGTTCACCATCTGGAGCACGCCGCCGGCCATCGCCTGCTCGGTGAACGCGAACGTGCCGAGCACGACGAAGCCGAGGTGCGAGACGCTCGAGTACGCGACGAGGCGTTTCAGGTCCGTCTGGATCAGCGCCACGACCGCCCCGTACACGATCCCGACGAGCGCGAGCACCGAGATCGCGTCGGCGAAGGTGCGGGACGCCTCGGGGAACAGGGACAGGTTGAAGCGGATCAGCCCGTACGCGCCGATCTTCAGCAGGACGGCCGCCAGGATCACCGAACCGGCGGTGGGCGCCTCGGTGTGGGCGTCGGGCAGCCACGTGTGCAGCGGGAACAGCGGCACCTTCACCGCGAACGCCACGAGGAACGCGAGGAACAGCCACCGCGCCGTCGTGGGCTCGAGCGCGAGCCCGACGAGCTCGCGCACGTCGAACGTCGGGCCGCCGGGCAGCGACCCCGACTTCGCGTACAGGACGAGGATCGCGACGAGCAGGAACGCCGAGCCGAACATCGTGTACAGGAAGAACTTCACCGTCGCGTAGACGCGCCGCTCGCCGCCCCAGACGCCGATGATCAGGTACATCGGGAACAGGATCGCCTCGAAGAACAGGAAGAACAGCAGCAGGTCGAGCGCGAGGAACGTGCCGATCATGCCGGTCTCGAGCACGAGCATCGAGGCCATGAACAGCCGCACGCGGTCGTCGACCTTCCACGATGCGAGGATCGCGATCGGCATGAGGAACGTGGTGAGCAGCACCATCCACAGGCTCACGCCGTCGACGCCCAGCAGGTACTGGAGGTTCACGGCGTCCACCCACGTGGCCTGCTCGACGAGCTGGAACCCGGTCACGCCGCTGTCGAAGCGACCGAGCATCGCGAGCGACATGAGGAACGTCGCGACCGCCACGAGGAGCGCCACCGCCCTCGCGACGTCGTCTCGCATCCCGGGCCACGCGACGAGCAGCACCACGCCGACGAGCGGCAGGAACGTCGTGAGGGTCAGCCAGTTGCTCACGCACGCACCCCCACGTACACGAGGAGCGCGAGCGCCCCGACCAGGAAGGCGAGCGCGTACGTCCGGACCAGACCGGTCTGGACGCGGCGCCCCACCCCCGCGAGCCCCTGGACCAGCCGACCGACGGCGTTCACGATGCCGTCGACCAGACGGGCGTCGACGACGTAGGCGAGGAACGCAGACCCGGCCTTCGCCGGCGCGACCACCACGCTCGCGTACACGTCGTCGACGTGCATCCCCTGGCTCAGGAACCGCTGGAGGGGCGCGGCGCGGAGCCGCAGCGCGAGCCAGTCGACGCGACCCGAGGCGTACGCGAGCCACGTCACCCCCAGGCCGCCGAGCGCCACCACCTGCGAGATCACGATCAGCGCGGCCGAGCCGACGCCGGCCGACCCGTGCGGGACCGCCCCGAGCACCGGCTCGAGGAACGTGGGCACGAGCCCGGTGTCCGGGTCCAACATCAGCACGCCGAGCCCCACGGCGCCGACGGCGAGCACGACGAGCGGCACGAGCATCACGGTCGGCGACTCGTGCGCGTGCTCGGCCTCCGCGCTCCTCGCGTCCCCGAGGAACGTGAGGAACACGAGCCGGCCGATGTACAGGGCCGAGAGCAGGGCGCCGAGCGTCCCGAGCAGCCACACGGCCGTTCGGCCGGTCTCGCTCGCGACGACGAGGATCTCGTCCTTCGCGAAGTACCCGGCGAGCCCGAACACGCCTGCGAGCGACAGGGCCCCGAGGACCGCCACCCCCGCCGTCCACGGCATCCGGCGCCGCAGCCCGCCCATCCGCTTCAGGTCGGTCTCGTCGTGCGTGCCGTGCATGACGGACCCAGCCGACAGGAACAGCAGGGCCTTGTAGCAGGCGTGCGCGGCGAGCATGAACATCGCGACCGAGTACGCGCGCATCCCCGCGGCCATGAACATGAACCCGAGCTGGCTCACGGTCGAGTACGCGAGCACCCGCTTGATGTCGTCCTGCCCGAGCGCCGACAGCGCCGCGTACAGCGCCGTGACGAGGCCAACGACCAGGACGACGATCAGGGCGACGCCCGAGATCTCGAAGAACAGGTGCGTGCGCACGACGAGGTAGACGCCCGCGGTGACCATCGTCGCCGCGTGGATCAGCGCCGAGACCGGCGTCGGGCCCTCCATCGCGTCGGGGAGCCAGACGTGGAGCGGGACCTGCGCCGACTTGCCGATCGCGCCGCCGAACAGCAGCAGCGCGATCACCGTGAACACGCCCGATGGCTGCACCCCCTCGATCGCCGGGTCGAGCACGGTCGACAGGTCCAGCGACCCGAGGCGCAGGAACACGAGCGCGATCCCGACGAGCATGAACGTGTCGCCGATCCGCGTGGTCACGAACGCCTTCTTCGCGGCGTTCGCGGCGGCCGTGCGCTCGAACCAGAAGCCGATCAGCAGGTAGGAGCACAGGCCGACGCCCTCCCACCCGACGTACAGGACGAGGAGGTTCTCGGCGAGGACGAGCAGGAGCATGAAGAACACGAACAGGTTCAGGTACGCGAAGAAGCGTCCGAACCGGGGATCGCCCTCCATGTAGCCGATCGCGTACAGGTGGATCAGCGCGCCGACGACCGTCACGACCAGGATCATCAGCACCGAGAGCTGGTCCACCCGCAGGTCGACGTTCACCGTGAAGGCGCCGGCCCGGATCCAGTCGAAGAGATGGACGACCGTCGTGCGCTCCTCGGCCGGCTGCGCGAGCACGTCGAGGCCGACGGCCACGGCGATCGCCGCCGCCGCCCCGACCGCGAGCGTCCCGAGCCACCCGGCCGCCCTGCCGAGCCGCCGGCCCGCGAACAGGTTCACGACGAACCCGAGGAGCGGGAGCGCCGGCACGAGCCACACGGCCTCGGTCATCGGCTCACCATCTCAGTACCGCCAGGTCGTCGACGTTCGCCGTTCGGCGTCGCCGGAACACGTAGACGATGATCGCGAGGCCGACGACGACCTCCGCGGCCGCGACGACCATCGAGAAGAAGGTGAGCACCTGCCCGGTCAGGTTGCCGTGGAGCCGCGAGAACGCGACGAGCGCCAGGTTCACGCCGTTCAGCTGCAGCTCGACGGACATGAAGATCACGAGCGCGTTCCGGCGCACCATCACGCCGACCGTGCCGATAGTGAACAGCGCCGCCGAGACGACGAGGAAGTAAGCGATCGGCGTCGTCACGGCGCCACCTCGGCCATCTCCGGCTCGGCCGCCAGGGCCTCCTGCTCGGCGGGGGTGATCGCCCGCCGGTGCCGAGCGGCGAGCATCATCGCGGCGACCGCCGCGACGATCAGCAGCACGGACGTGGCCTCGAACGGGAGGAAGTAGTCGCGGAACAGGGCCCGCGCGAGCGCCTCGGTGTTGCCGCCGCGGTTCGCCGTCTCCGCGAAGGCCTCCGGGCCCTTCGCCGAGAACCCCACACCGGCGCGGATCGCCACGACGAGCTCGGCGAACACGCCGATCCCGATGAGGATCGCCGCCGGGCGCTGCCACGGGATGCGCTCGGTCAGCACCTCGTCCCGGTCGACGCCGAGCAGCATGATCACGAACAGGAACAGCACCATGATCGCCCCGGCGTAGACGATGATCTGCACGGCGAACAGGAACGGTGCCTCGAGGACCAGGTAGAAGACGGCGATCGTGAAGAAGTTCACGATGAGGAACAGCGCCGCATGTACGGCGTTGCGCTGCAACAGTATCGCGATCGCCGACCCGATCGAGATCGGCGCGAAGACCCAGAACACGATCTGGTCCGCGCTCACACCGCCCCTCCCGTCCGAGCCCGCACGCCTATCCCTCCCGGTCGACCGGATCGGTGCCGAGCGCCGGTGGCGGCTCGAGCAGCTGCTCCTTCGTCCAGATCGCCTCCTCGCGCGTGGTGAACGACATCTCGTAGTAGCTGGTCAGCGTGAGAGCGCGCGTCGGGCAGGCCTCGACGCACAGGCCGCACATGATGCAGCGCAGGTAGTTGATCTGGTAGTCCTTCGCGTACCGCTCGCCCGGGCTCACGGGCCGCTCGGGTTCGTTGTCCTCGCCCTCGACCCAGATCGCGTCGGCGGGGCACGCGTACGCGCAGAGCTCGCAGCCGATGCACTTCTCGAGGCCGTCCTCGTACCGGTTCAGCCGGTGGCGGCCGGTGTGCGAGCGCGGCGGGGGCGGCACGATGTCCTTCGGGTACTCCTCGGTCACGTCCTTGCGGAAGACCTGCTTGACGATCGTCCCCATCCCGCGCACGACCGCGCCGACCGCGGAGCCGAAGTCCGTACGCGGCGTCTCGCCCGAGCGCTCGCTCACGGCCCCACCTGCTCCGACGACCGCCGGGGCGCGAGGAGCGGCCACACGAGCGTGAGCGCGACGAGCACGCCCAGGAGGACCGCGGTGCCGATGAGGATCTCGCGCCGGCCGTAGACGTCGGGCAGCACCACGATCGCGCCGGTCACGAGCACCCACAGCAGCCCGAACGGGATCAGGAACTTCCAGCCGAACGCCATGAGCCGGTCGTACCGGACCCTCGGTAGCGTGGCGCGGATCCACACGTAGAGGTAGACGACGAGGAAGACCTTGAACAGGAACCACAGGAGCGGCCACAGCCACGGCAGGAACTCGGGCGCCGGCCCTCGCCATCCGCCGAGGAACAGCGTGACCGCGACGGCCGCCACCGTGACGACGTTCAGGTATTCGCCCAGGTAGAACAGCGCGAACCGGATGCCCGAGTACTCGGTGTGGAACCCCGCCACCAGCTCCGACTCGGCCTCGGGCAGGTCGAAGGGCGGGCGGTTCGTCTCGGCCAGGCCGGCGATCAGGTAGATCACGAACGCCGGGAACTGCGGGATCACGTTCCACACGCGGTCCTGGGACGCCACGATCTCGGACATCTGGAGGCTGCCCGAGTACATCAGCACCGCGACGAGCGCGAGGCCCATCCCGACCTCGTAGCTGATCATCTGCGCCGAGGAGCGGATCGCGCCGAGCAGCGGGTAGTTCGAGCCGCTCGACCAGCCGCCGAGCACGATGCCGTAGATCATCAGCGAGCCCATCGCGAGGATCCACAGGATCCCGATGTTGAGATCCGCGAGCTGGAACGGGAGCTCGCGCCCGAAGAGCGTGACGCTCGTGCCGAACGGGATCACCGCGAACGCGAGGAACGCCGGCAGCATCGAGATCACCGGGGCGATGAGGTACACGGGCCGATCGGCGAGCGTCGGTGTGATGCCCTCCTTGAAGAACAGCTTGATGCCGTCGGCGAGCGTGATGAGGATCCCGCGCGGCCCGGCGCGCATCGGCCCCTTCCGCGTCTGCATGTCGGCGATCACCTTGCGCTCCACCCAGATCAGGATCAGGACGGTGATCAGGAGCGCGAGGAAGACCACGACGACCCGCGCGACGAGCAGCACCCAGTCGAGCCAGTCCATCAGGCGCCGCCTCCCCCGGCCGGGACGGCGACCTCCGCCGCGTCGGCCGCGACCGGCTGGAGCTCGACCCCCGCCGTGAACCGGCCGGAGAGCAACGCGTTCGCCGCGAGCCCCGGCTGGTTGAACGGCACGAAGACCGAGCCCTGCGCGACGTGCTCGGTCACCCGCGCCGCCACGACGGCCTCGCCCGCCGCCGTGCGCAGACGGACCCGGCCACCGTCCTCGATCCCGTGCTTCGCCGCGTCCTCGGGGTGGACCTCCGCGAACGCCTCGTCCTCCAGGGAGGCCTTCAGCTCGGTGGCGCCCTCGACGAGCCGTCCCTCGTCGACGAGGAGCGGCGCGCTGAACAACGTAAGGTCCTCGATCCACTGCGGCGCGCCGGCGCCTGCCCACGCCGTTGCGCGCCGGGGCCGCTCGCTCGGCACGAGCAGCCCGCCGAGCTCCTCCTGCAGACCCTCGAGCGTCTCGAAGCCGAGGTCGCCGCCCATCGCGCGCGCGAGAGCCACGAGGATCTCCCAGTCGGGCCGCGACAGGCCCTTCGGCGTCCGCACCGGGCGGATCCGCTGGGAGCGTCCCTCCCACGTCGTGACGTGCCCCTCGCGCTCGAACGGCGCCGCGGCGGGCAGGAACGCGTCGGCGTAGGGTTCGAGCGCGCCGAGCTCGAGCGACTGGACGACCTTGTACCGTGCGTTCTGCAGCGCGCGGCGCGCGAGCGCGGCGTCGGGCACGTCCCGGAGCGGGTCGACGCCGATCAGGAACAGCACGTCGATCTCGCGCTCGGCGGCCGCCTCGAGGATCTCCATCCCCGAGCGGCCCGCCGCCGTGGGCACCGCGCCCCACACGGTCTCCACCTCCGCACGCTCGGCGTCGTCGGTCACGCGGCGCCCGCCGGGCAGCAGGGCCGGATGGACGCCTGCGCGGAGCGCGCCGCGGTCGTTCGCCCGCCGCCCGAGCAGCGTGAACCGGGCGCCGTGCCGCCCGGCGAGGGCGAGCGCCACATCCGCAGCCAGCGGGTGCTCTGCCAGGCCGGTCCCGGCGAGCAGGACCGCTCGGTCGCCCGCCTCCGCGAGCGCCGCCGCGATCCGGTCCTCGAGGCCGTCGCCACCTCCGGTGGCGTCGTGGATCCGCGCGAGCGCCGAGGCCTCCTGGCCCGGGCGGACGAGGAGGTGCTCGGCCACGTCGTGCAGCCGCGTGCGACGTGGGTGGACGACGAAGACCTTCGCCCCGCGCCGCGCGGCCTTGCGGATCCGCAGGTGCAGGATCGGCAGCTCCTGCTCGGCGTCGAGGCCCGCGAGGACGATCACGCTCGCGCGCTCGACGTCGCGATAGGTCACGGTCATCGGGCTCGCGGCCGCGAGCTCCTCGGCCACGCCGCCGTGGAACGCGCGGCGGTGGTCGAGGTCGTTCGTCCCGACCACGGTGCGCGCGAGCTTCGACAGCGCGTACGCGTCCTCGTCGGGCAGGCGCCCGCTGCTGAGGAACGCCACGCGGGCGCCCTCGCACCACGAGGCCACGGTCGACAGCGACTCCCCGAACGAGACGGGCTCGAGCCCGCGATCCCTGAGCAGCGGCGTCACCAGGCGATCCGGGGCGTCCGCGAACCGGTATGCGAAACGCCCCTTGTCGCAGAGCCAGGCGTCGTTCACCTCGAGGTTGTCGCGCGCGAGCACCCGGACGACCTCGCCGCGGCGCAGGTCCACCCTCACGTTGCACCCGGCGGCGCAGTGCGAGCAGACCGAGTCCGCGCTCGACAGGTCGAACGGTCGAGCGACGAACCGGTACGACGTCGCGGTGAGCGCGCCGACCGGGCAGATCTGGATCGTGTTCCCGCTGAACGGCGAGCGGAAGTCCTCGCCCGCGGCGATCGAGACGCGCTCGCCGGCGCCGCGCGCGTAGAGCTCGATGAAGCGGTCGCCGCTGATCTCGTCGCAGAACCGTGTGCACCGGGCGCACAGCACGCACCGCTCGCGGTCGAGCGCAACCGCCGGCGAGAGCAGGATCGGCTTCTCGTAGACGCGCTTCGGCTCGATGTACCGGCTCTCGCCCGGGCCGAAGGCCATCGTCTGGTCCTGCAGCGGGCACTCGCCGCCGCGGTCGCAGATCGGACAGTCGAGCGGGTGATTGAGCAGCAGGAACTCCAGGTTTGCCACCTGGGCCCCGTGCGCCGTCTCCGACCGGTTCTGCGTGTACACGACCATCCCGGGCGCGACGGTTGTCGTGCACGACGTGAAGAGCTTGCGCTGGCCCTCGATCTCGATGTAGCACTGGCGGCACGCGCCGAGCGGCTCGAGCAGCGGGTGATCGCAGAAGCGCGGGATCTCGATGCCGAGCTGCTCGGCGGCGCGGATGATGAGCGTCCCGGTCGGGACGGTCACCTCCTTGCCGTCGATCGTGAGGGTGACGGTGTCGCCGTTCGGCCGCGGGTCGCTCACCGCAGGACCTCCCCGAGCGGGACGAACACCGGCTCCGAGGGCTCGCGCCCCGGCGACCCCATCTCGTCGGGGCCGAGCTCCAGGGCCACGCCGCCGGGGCCCTCGCCGGTGAACGGGCATCGACGCTCGGCGATGTGCTGCTCGTACTCCTCGCGGAAGTACCGCAGGCTGGACTGGAGGGGGCTCGCGGCACCGTCGGCGAGTGCGCAGAACGACTTGAAGAGCATGTTGTCCGCCGTGTCGAGGATCAGATCGAGGTCCTCGGGACGGCCGTAGCCGTGCTCGATCCGCGCGAGCACCCGGCTCACCCACCACGTGCCCTCACGACAGGGCGTGCACTTGCCGCAGGACTCGTGCGCGTAGAACTGCGACATCCGACGGGTGGCCTCGACGACGCAGTCCGTCTCGTCCATCACCATGACGGCGCCGGTCCCGAGCATCGACCCCGCCGCCTGCACCGACTCGAAATCCAGCGCGACGTCGAGGTGCTCGGCCGTGAGCAGCGGGGTCGACGAGCCACCGGGCGTCCACGCCTTCAACGCTCGGCCGCCGAGGACGCCGCCGGCGTGCTCCTCGAGCAGGACGCGGAACGGCGTGCCCATCGGCAGCTCGTAGTTGCCCGGACGCTCCACCTTGCCCGAGATCGAGAAGACCTTCGTGCCGGGGGACTTCTCGGGCCCGACCCCCGCGAACCACGCGGCGCCGCGGCGCAGGATGTGCGGGACGAAGCAGAGCGTCTCCACGTTGTTGATGAGCGTCGGGCTCTCGTACAGGCCCTCGACCGCCGGGAACGGCGGGCGCAGACGGGGCTGGCCTCGGAACCCCTCGAGCGAGGACAGGAGCGCCGTCTCCTCGCCGCAGATGTACGCGCCGGCGCCGCGGTGGAGCACCACGTCCAGGTCGTAGCCGGAGCCGAAAAGGTCCCGGCCGAGGAAGCCCTTCGCGTACGCCTCGGCGATCGCCCGCTGCAGGACCGTGCCCGGCCACAGGAACTCGCCGCGGCAGTAGATGTAGGCGGTGTGGCTCTGGACCGCGTAGGCAGCGATCGCGAGGCCCTCGAGCATCTGGTGCGGCTCGCGCTCGACGAGCTCGCGGTTGTTGTACGTCCCCGGCTCGGACTCGTCGAAGTTGCACACGAGGTACGTGGGCTTGCCGGTGTCCTGCGGGACGAACGACCACTTCACGCCCGTCGGGAACCCCGCGCCTCCGCGCCCGCGGAGGCCCGAGGCCTTCACCTCGTCGATCACCGCGGCGGGGGTCATCGACAGCGCTCGACGGAGCCCCTCGTAGCCTGCCTTGGCCAGGTACCCGTCGATCGCGAGCACGTTCGGGTCGCCCCAGTTCGCCGTGACGATGCGGGCGGTCTGGCTCACGACGGCTCCTCCAGCCCGGCCAGGATGCGCGACGCGTGGCGGAAGTCGCGCGGCGCGACCCCCCTCGAGGGCTCGGGGACCTCGCCGCCGCGGAGGGCGGCCACGATCTCGGTGACACGATCGGGGTCCACGCGGTCGTGGTTCGCGAAGTCGACCTGCACGACCGGCGCGGCGTCGCACGCACCGAGGCACTCCTCCTCGTGCACCGTCACAGCGCCGTCCTCCGAGACCTCGGAGCCCGGGGCAAGGCCGGCGGCCTCGCGGGCGGCCGCGTAGACCTCCCGCGCTCCGCGGAGCGCGCACGACAGGTTCGTGCACACGTTGACGACGTGCGTGCCGGTCGGGCGCAGGCGGAGCATCGTGTAGAAGGTCGCGACGGCCTCGACCTCGGCGGTGCGCAGGCCGAGGAGCTCGGCGACCTCGCGGAGCCCGTCCCGCGTGACGTGACCCTCCACCGACTGCGCGAGGTACAGGAGCGGCAGGATCGCCGAGCGTTCGCGCCCCTGCGGGTACCTGGCCTTCATCGCCTCCGCCTGCTCGCGGAGCTCGGGCGAGAGCACCGCCATCAGCGGTCCACCCCGCCCATCACGGGGTCGAGGCTCGCGATGACCGCGATCGCGTCGGCGACGAGCCCGCCCCTCACCATGGCGGGCACCGCCTGGAGGTTCACGAACGAGGGGTCGCGGATCCGGACCCGGTACGGCCGGTGCTCGCCGTCCGAGACGACGTACATGCCGAGCTCGCCCCGGGGGGACTCGACGGGCAGGTAGACCTCGCCGGCCGGGACCTTCACGCCGTCCGTCACCATCTTGAAGTGATGGATGAGGGCCTCCATCGACTCCTCCATGATGTGCGTGACGTACGCGGTCGAGTTGCCGATCCCGTCCGGCCCGACCTCCAGACGTGAGGGCCACGCGACCTTCGGGTCCTCGACCATGACCGGGCCGGGCTCGCGCAGGCGGTCGAGGCACTGCTCCACGATCCGCATCGACTCGCGCATCTCGTCCAGCCGGATCGCGTAGCGGCCGTAGCAGTCCGCCGAGTCCCGGGTGACGACGTCGAACTCGTACGTCTCGTAGCCGGCGTAGGGCTCGTCGCGGCGGACGTCCATCGGCACTCCGGCCGCCCGGAGCGTCGGCCCCGTGACCCCGAGCGCGATCGCGTCCTCGCCCGAGAGGATCCCGACGCCGGCGTTGCGCTCGAGCCAGATCGGGTTGCTCGAGAGCAGGCTCTCGTACTCGCGGATCCGCCCGGGCATCATGTCCAGGAAGTCCTCGATCGCGTCGGTGGCGCCGTCCGGCAGGTCCATCACCACGCCGCCGATCCGGATGTACGCATGGTTCATCCGCAGCCCGGTGGCCATCTCGAAGATGTCCAGGAGCACCTCGCGCTCGCGGAAGCCGAAGAGCATGACCGACACGGCGCCGAGCTCCATCCCGCTCGTCGCGAGCCACACCAGGTGCGAGGCGATCCGGTTGAGCTCGCAGAACAGGACCCGGAGCACCTGCGCCCGCGGAGGCGCCTCGATCCCGAGGAGCCGCTCCACGGCAAGCGCGTACGCGAGCTCGTTGAAGAACGGCGAAAGGTAGTCGGCCCGCGTGACGAACGTGACGCCCTGCTGCCAGGTCCGGTACTCGAGGTTCTTCTCGATGCCGGTGTGCAGATAGCCGACGATCGGCTCGCACCGGACCACGGTCTCGCCGTCGAGCTCCAGCAGGAGCCGCAGCACGCCGTGCATCGAGGGGTGCTGCGGCCCCATGTTGATGACCATCGTCTCCTGGCGCAGCTCCTCGGTGGACAGCGGGTCCATCGGGTCGAAGTCCGGGCTCGTGTCGACGTTCACGGCGAGGTCCTCCGGTCGACCGGCGGGATGAAGGCGCCCCTGTAGCGCGTGTTCACACCGCCGATCTCCTCGGTCTTGCGGAGCGGGTGCCCCTCCCAGCCGTCGGGCAGCATGATCCGGCGCAGGTTCGGGTGGCCCTCGAAGACGATCCCGTAGAAGTCGTACGCCTCGCGCTCGTGCCAGTCGGCCGTCGGGAACAGCGGGACCGTCGAGGGCAGGCGCGGGTCCTCCGCGGACAGGCCGACCTTCACGCGGACCCGGTGGTGGAAGGTCGTCGACGAGAGCTCGTACGCGACCCAGTACCGCGGGGTCCGGTCCGGCCAGTCGGTCGCGGTCACGCTCGAGAGGAAGTCGAACGACAGCGCCTCGTCGTCGCGCAGCCACCCGAGCGCACGGAGGAGCTCGTCCCGGTCCACCAGCGCCGTCACCTCGCCGCGCGCGACGACGACCTCGGGCAGCCGCGACCGAACGCGTTCGGCGAGCTCGGCGCAGATCACCGGAACCGTCCCGTCGTGCGGACCTGCTCCTGGAGCTTCAGGATGCCGAACATCAGCATCTCGGGTCGGGGCGGGCACCCGGGGACGTACACGTCCACCGGCACGATCGTGTCGACGCCCTGCACGACGGCGTAGTTCGTGAACATCCCGCCGGCCGAGGCGCACACGCCCATCGAGATGACCCACTTCGGCTCCGGCATCTGGTCGTAGATCTGCCGGAGCACCGGTGCCATCTTCTGCGACACGCGCCCGGCCACGATCATGAGGTCTGACTGCCGCGGCGAGGCGCGGAACAGCTCCATGCCCCACCGCGACAGGTCGTAGTGCCCGGCGCCGGTCGACATCATCTCGATCGCGCAGCACGCGAGCCCGAACGTCGCCGGCCACATCGACTGCTTGCGGGCCCAGCTCACCGCGCGGTCGAGGGTCGACAGCAGGATGCCGCGGCGGACGTCCTCCTCGGCCTCCTCCGCCGACTTGCCGGTCCGGAAGCCCTCGACGCGCTCAACCGGCACGGGCCACCTCCGGCTCGGGCTGAGGGATCTCCGCCGAGGGCTCGAGCGGCGCGCGCTCCGAGGCCCAGTCCAGGCCCCCGCTGCGCCAGACGTAGACGTACGCGACGAACACGAGCGCGATGAAGATCGCCATCTCGACAAGGCCGAACAGGCCGAGCCGGCGGAAGCCGACCGCCCACGGGAACAGGAAGATGGTCTCGATGTCGAAGATGATGAAGAGCATCGCGACCACGTAGAACTTCACGCTGAACCGCTCGCCCTTCGGCACGCGCTCGGGCTCGATCCCGCACTCGTAGGGCGAGAGCTTGGCCGGCGTCGGCCGGCTCGGCCGAAGGAGCGACGACGCCGCCAGCGACGCGATCGCGAACACGAGCGCGAGCGCCGCGAGCACCACGATCGGGAGGTAGTCGCTCAGCACCGGGCGCATCCTACTTCCACGGCATCCTCACGAGACCGGCGCCAGCCGCTCGAGCGCGTGCAGCGCGCGGTCCTGCGCGCCGCCCTCGGGTCCATCCGTCAGGTTCGCGAGCACCCGCATCGCGAGGCGCATCGCCGGACCGTTCGGCAGCAGGTCCCGCGTCGAGGCCTGCATGGTCCGCGGATGCCCA
>Ga0105100_10000133_pt1 | contig 41421 bp, 24 predicted proteins | sample PPLLak12cMay2015_2_FD_87033 | JGI IMG/M metagenome (GOLD analysis project Ga0105100, IMG submission 87033) | Freshwater sediment microbial communities from Prairie Pothole Lake near Jamestown, North Dakota, USA - PPLs Lake P8 Core (1) Depth... | ecosystem: Environmental > Aquatic > Freshwater >... | reverse complement strand
CTCTCTTCTTCCTACTCCCCGTTCATCGAGATCAGAAATTCCTCATTGGAATCGGTCTTGGCCAGTCTTTCACGAAGGAATTCCATGGCTTCAACGGGATTCATATCGGTCAGATATTTCCTCAGGATCCAGATCTTGTTAAGGAAGCTCTTGTCCAGCAGCAGATCTTCCCTGCGTGTGCTGGATGCCGTGATATCGATGGAAGGATAGATACGACGGTTGGAAAGTTTACGGTCGAGCTGCAATTCCATGTTGCCGGTTCCCTTAAATTCCTCAAATATCACATCATCCATTTTTGAACCGGTATCGGTCAGGGCAGTGGCAATGATGGTGAGTGAGCCACCGTTCTCAATATTTCTGGCGGCACCAAAAAACCGTTTGGGCCGCTGAAGTGCATTTGAATCAACACCACCTGACAGTACCTTTCCGGAAGCCGGGGCAATGGTATTGAATGCCCGGGCAAGACGGGTAATTGAATCGAGCAGTATCATCACATCATGTCCGCATTCCACCAGGCGTTTTGCTTTCTCCAGTACAATATTGGCAACGCGTACATGCCTTTCAGCGGGTTCATCGAAAGTGGATGAAACAACTTCACCCCTGACGTTACGGGCCATTTCAGTAACTTCTTCCGGACGCTCATCGATCAGCAGAATGATAAGATATACTTCGGGGTGGTTGGCTGCTATGGCATTGGCTATATCCTGCAGCAGAATGGTTTTACCGGTTTTAGGCTGAGCGACGATCAGGCCGCGCTGTCCCTTGCCAATGGGAGAAAACATATCCACAACCCTGACCGACATATTGCTTCTCTCACCCGGTTTGATAAGGGTGAATTTTTCATTGGGAAATAACGGGGTAAGATAGTCAAAGGGGATCCGGTCACGGATAAAATCAGGATTGCGGCCATTGATCTCCAGCACCTTTATCAGCGGAAAGTATTTCTCGCCTTCTTTTGGCGGGCGGATGGTTCCCGTAAGGGTATCCCCTGTTTTAAGACCGAACAGTTTGATCTGTGACTGGGATACATAAATATCATCGGGTGAATTAAGGTAATTGTAATCCGATGAGCGCAGGAATCCATATCCGTCGGGCATGATTTCGAGGACTCCTGAACTGGCAATAATGCCGTCAAATTCATTGCCTTTTTCCACGCTCTGGGGTTTACGCTCTAAGGCAGGCCGTGCAGGCATATCAGGTTTTATCAGCGTTTCCGCAACAGGGATTGAAGGGCCTACGGGAGACGGAATAACCGGCTCTTCATCATCCAACTCTGGCAGCACAATATCATCGAGTTCCATTTCCTTTTTTCGCTGCTCCACTTCAATTCTTTCTATGGTTTTATTCACCAGTTCATGTTTATCCATGATTTTTTCCTCGGTTTTATCCACGGGATTATCCATGTCATTTTCCGTTGGTTTTCCGTTGGAATTATCCATGGACATATCCAAAGGCCTTTCCATGGGTCTGTCCATGGGTCTGTCCATGGGTCTGTCCATGGGTCTGTCCATGGGTCTGTCCATCGGTCTGTCCATCGGCCTGTCCGTGGGCCTAAACGCAGGTCTGTCCATAGGCTTATCCGTGAGCCTTTCCTTGAATTCAACCCGGTCAGGCGTTGCCGTAACCTCGGCTTTCCGGACGCGGTGTCTCCGGTGCCTCATTTGATCATTCATGCGCGAAGCTTCTCCAGGTAATTTATCCGTTTTTTTGTTTTCGGTAGCCATAATAGCTTGCTGGTCCAGTATCTTGTAGATCAGATCCTGTTTTCGTAATGACTCAACCCGCTTAATTTTTAATTCTTTTGCAATATCCCTAAGTTCAGTAAGAACTTTCTCATTAAGTTCCAAAATATCATACATAAACCAGTAAAAGATTAGTTAATAAGATTCTTCGATATTATGATTGCGCTTATAAAAGCCGGATTACTCAAATATAATAGGAAATGTAATTTTCAACGTTGGAAGAATTCCATCAGGAAATCGTGTGCAATAATACTGAATTCATAACAATTACCAAAAGAAATAACAAATTATTTTTTTTATAATTTCGTCAAATATAGAAAATTATCCGCTTTTGAGTATATTTGATATATTGTTTATACTAATTTTATATAAAATCTGAACCAGATTGCCGTATTTTCTTGAGCCTTGAAGCCTGTATCTTTACAAATCCCAAACACCATGAGACAGCTCAAGATAATCAAACAAGTCACGAACAGGGAAACTCCTTCCCTGGATAAATATCTTCATGAAATCGGTAAAGTGGAGCTGATCAGTGCTGAGGAAGAAGTAGAACTGGCCAGAAGGATCAAGAACGGCGATGAAAAAGCGTTGGACAAGCTGATCCGGGCGAACCTCAGGTTTGTGGTCTCCGTTTCAAAACAATATCAGAATCAGGGGCTGAGCCTTCCCGACCTGATCAACGAAGGAAATCTCGGTTTAATAAAAGCGGCACAGCGGTTTGATGAAACCCGTGGCTTCAAGTTCATTTCTTATGCTGTATGGTGGATACGCCAGTCGATCCTTCAGGCCCTGGCAGAACAAGCCCGCATTGTGAGGCTCCCCCTTAACAAGATCGGGTCGATCAATAAAATCAACAAGACCTTTTCGGACCTTGAACAGAAATATGAGCGCGAGCCTTCCTTGCAGGAAATTGCAGAGGTGCTGGAAATGGCCCCCGATGATATTAAAGAAGCGCTTAAAAGTGCAGGGAGGCATGTTTCTATGGATGCGCCCATTACCCAGGATGAAGAAACAACCCTTTATGATGTTCTCCTGAGCAAAGATTCCCCAAGTCCCGATAAAAGCCTGCTCACGGATTCCCTCCGGAAAGAAATTGAAAGGGTATTGTCGACCCTGACCTATCGTGAAGCCAATATTATCCGGCTTTATTTCGGGCTCAATGGCAAGCATGCCCATACCCTGGAAGAAATCGGGGAGGAATTCAGCCTTACACGCGAAAGGGTGAGACAGATCAAAGAAAAAGCCATCAAAAGGCTGAAAAATGCCACCCGGTGCAAACTGCTTAAGGCTTATTTGGGGTGAGAAGCATTGAAAAGTGATGAGATAGCTTTTTAGCAGTTTAGCATTTTAGCGGTTTAGGAATTAAAACAAATTGAACTTTTTAATGCACATTCCTAAACACCTAAATACCTAAAAAGCTAAACACCTAAAAGCTGACAGCACGACCACAAGACGGTACGACTATCAACTACCATAACCATCACAACCTTCACAACCATCATAACCACCCTCCTTCTCCCGATTTATCGGGATTCGGAGGGCAAAGCAACCATTACAACTATTACAACCATTTTTCCTATCTTTGTATTCCTGAAAATCGTTTTCTATGACCCGATACATTGCTCCGTCGATTCTTGCAGCTGATTTCACCCATCTTCAGCAGGATATTGAGATCATAAATTCCAGCGAGGCTGACTGGATTCACTGTGACATTATGGATGGTGTATTTGTTCCCAACCTGTCTTTTGGTTTACCTGTGGTGCAAGCCGTCCGCAAGTATGCGCGGAAGCCGCTCGATGTACACCTGATGATGGTGGAACCTGAAAGGTATCTTGAAAAATTCAGGGATGCCGGTGCTTATCAGCTTACCGTTCACCAGGAAGCCTGCATTCATCTGCACAGTACCTTGCATGAAATCAAAAGACTTGGCATGAAGGCCGGGGTAGCGTTAAATCCGCACACCCCTGTAACTACGCTTGAGGATATCATAGCGGACCTCGACCTGGTTCTGATTATGACGGTAAACCCGGGATTTGGAGGACAGCAATTCATTTCTCAATCCTATGCCAAAATACGAAAACTCAGAAAGCTCATTGATTCATCGGATTCTCAGGCGCTGATTGAGGTTGACGGTGGAATTACCCTCCAAAATGCCGGCATGCTTTTTGAAGCCGGGGTAAATGTACTGGTTACCGGTACTACGGTTTTTTCTGCTGAGGATCCGGTTGAAACCATTCGGAAACTGAAAAATGCCGGGCAGTGAATGTTGTGAACACGGATCCTATTTGTTAACTTTGCTGCCGGAAGTTCTTTGAAAAGTAGTTAGAATTTAGTAGTTAGTAGATGGAATTTTGTTGTCTGTTGATTTAAAATCACCAAACCTGCCCTGCCGGCAGGCAGGTCACCCAATCACCAAATCAATAAATACTAATGGGGCTGTTTTGGTTTTGACAGCAAGACAGCAGGTAAGCAAGCATGCCGGGCCACGCACAGCAACCCGTAATCTGCGGTGCAGATCTATAAATGGCGAAGCTAATTACGCGCTCGCTGCTTAATCGAACAACAGTAGATTAGGCAATATCCCGGCACCAGGTGTCGGGACGGGCTGTCTCTCCGTTGCCATGTCCTGCCGCGGCGGATCAAGAGACACATCAAAAGCGGGAATAGTCCGGTTAACTCCCTTGCCACCGGGCGAAATTTAAGGGGATAAGGCTTTGGTCGGTTGCCTTTTACCAGCCATTACCCGACAATCAAAACTTGGCTAAGCATGTAGAAAACTTATGGGCTGATTGTTTGGACCCGGGTTCGAATCCCGGCAGCTCCACGCAGTGGAGATGATCCCGACAGGATCTGTCGGGATTTTGTTTTGGTACAAAACAAACCGGGAGGAGAAGTTTATCCCGATATAGTCTTTCTTACGAGGCACGAGTTAGAAAGACTTAATCGGGAAATCCCGGCAGCTCCACAAAAGACCCCGACCCGACGGCCGGGGTCTTTTGTTTTTACCAATCATTACCGTTAACTATCCGAATTATTTACTAACAAAATTGAACCGGGCTTTATCGCACATCAATTATTTTTCTATATTTATCTGAGAAAATTAAAATTGCCTGAGTCAATCAAGGGATTGCCAGATGAATTTGTTTTCTTCATGCTGAAAATTTGTGGCAAAGAGAAAAGAAATCATCGGAAGATTTTCCTTAGACCGGGCAATATACTGAAGGGTAAAGAAATAGTGCAGGATTATTAATGGTTTTATCAACCTGGTGTGTATTTACTAAATCCGTTTTTGTTTTCTTTCCTCTCATAATTTGTCTTAATTATTGAATTCCACATATTTGTGACAAACCAAAAATTTACAACCAATATGATGCAACATTTCAACAATATTCGGTTGCCGATACTGCTATATCTGATCGGGCTGACCTGCATGAACTGTGAAGACCATCAGGAACGGTACGAAGATCCTCCATGGCTTGGGGGCTCAAACATTGAAACCCTTGAAAAAACGGGAAAGCATAATATTTTTCTGGCCCTGATGGAAAAAGCCGGATACGCTGATCCTATTGAAAAAACATTGTTCACCCTGTTTGTTCCTTCAGACAGCGCCTTTGAAAAATACTTTGAAAGAAGGGGTATCCAGGCTGTTGATGATCTTACGGAAGAACAGGCCAAACAGCTTTTTACCCTTCATATTCTGAACAATCCACGCTCACGGTATTTCCTGATCTATGAATATGTGTTTAATGAATTTCAGGGACCTGACGGCGAATATGCCAGTCTCTTTTTCAGGAAGCACACCCGATCTACCTCTTTCCCCTACAAGGAAACGGTTCGCTATTCCACCTCAACCCAGGATGCGGGAACTGAGCTCACCATATATGGATTAGATAAATTGCTGCCCCTGTTTTCCGATGAATATATGAGTGATGTCGCCGGCGCACCCGATGGCAGCGATTATACTTATATGTACCCGGGCACCGCATGGAGCGGACTGCAATGGCACGATGCCAGGGTAACCGAGCAGGAAGTGCGCACCTCCAGTGGTTTTATCTATTACATTGACAGGGTAGTAGCGCCTCCTCCCAGCATTGAAGAATATCTCATGGCAAACCAGGATACCTTTGGAATCTTTTATGATATTGCACAACGGTTTGCTGAATACGGATCTTCAAGGATCAACCAGATCACCAATGAAATGGAATTCAGGAAAAGCTATCGAAGCATATGTGATTTTGCAAATGAATATGGGCCCTTCCCGTCCAATGAATTTGAAAAAAAGGATATGTTCAGCATGTTTATTCCGCAGGATGACGTCTTAAAGCCATATCTCGACAACACCGTTTATCAATATTATTCATCCCTCGACAGTGTTCCTGAAGTGACTTTGTTTTACATTCTTCAGTCTCATATGCAACAAAGCCTGCAACTCGCCTCAAAGATCGAAAAGAATTATTTTAATGCCTTTGGCGATGTGATCCGGATCAATCCATCCATCGATATTGTAAAGACCTTTATGTGCAGTAACGGGATTATTTATGGTATGAACAGAGTGCTGGAATCCAATGCATTTTCCTGCGTGCCCGGACCCTTGTTTTACAACGGCGACTATAGCCAGTTCATGTATTTCCTCATCGAGGCCAATGTGCTAACGGCTCTTTCCAACCCCGGATTGAATGTAACCCTGTTTGCCCCGGATAATGAGGCCATGGATGAGTATGGGATCCGGTATGTCCCCGACAACCAGAATTTTGAGGTTAAGGATGAGGACGGCCTGTGGAGGGACATGATTGATGATGAAATATTGTCATTTGTACAGGACCATTTTCTGTACGCTGAGCCTGGCAGTATTCCATCGGAAGGTTTTATCGAGATGCCTTCCGGAAACCATCTAGCTATTTACAGCAATACCGAATTTGCCATGGGAGGCAACGTTGAGTCAGACGATCAGGTAACCATTACCGGCCAGCATGAATCCGGATGCAACAATGGTATGCTGTATTATATCGATAACGTTATCAAGGCTCCAAAAAGAAATTTTTATCATTACATTGCTGAAGATCCCGACCTGTCTGATTTTTATAATCTGCTGGTGGAGGCTGATCTGGTTGGTGTTACAACCGATCCGGCTACCCTGGATACGGTAGTGTTTCTTAAGTTCACCGGCATGAGCGATAAATGGACCGGTTTTATCCCGACCAATACGGCGCTTGCATCGGCTGTAATCCCCATGGATCAGGATGGTGATCCCGATACCCTTGTTCATTTTATTGAATATCATTTTATCCAGGGAGAATCAATATTTGATGACGGACGGGTGAGCGGAAGTTTTCCCACGCCTGTCATTGAGGCCATAACCGGTGAAGGGATAAACTATGTAATGCTGGATGTGGCCAATACTAAAAACTCCCTTGTTGTTACGGACAAGATGGGACAGTCAGTGACGGTTCCGCATGCCACAGCCAACAATCTGGTTCAGAAAGGCGTGATCCATAAGATCAATTCCGTTTTGTATGATAAACAATGGAATTAACAGAAAAATATTGAATTTATAAGGTCTTCATAATAACGCTAAAGCATGAATTCCCCTATGATGACAACAAAGTCAAACCATTACCTGACAGCTTTGACACTCTTGCTGCTGATATCGGGTGCCTTGCATGCACAAACGGTCGTCCTGAAAGGGCGTATTACCGATGCCGGCGATAAAAGCACGCTGGTTGGGGCCAATGTTGTTGAAGTCGACAAGAACGGACGGTATATAAAAGGCGCCATTGCTGATGTCAATGGCAATTATGTACTGGAAGTAAGTTCATCCCAGGCCATTGTCCAGGTATCCTTTATAGGTTATATTAAACAAACCTTTGAGGTCGGAAAAATAACCCGGCTTGATGTGGCGCTTGAACCGGAATCCATCCAGATGGCAGGGGTGGTCATCACCGGTGAAAGAATGGGAAATGACGGCGTTGTCCCTATACGTGACAGGATAACAGCGGTCTCGCGGATTGAGCTTTCGGACCTGAAAGGCTCATCCTCAACAACCGTCGAAGAGATGATCCAGGGACGGCTAGGCAACGTGGATATTACGCAATTGTCAGGCGACCCCGGCGCAGGCTTAAATATAAGGATACGCGGGACAGCCTCGTTGAACGCACGCAACCAACCCCTGATCGTAGTGAATGGAATTCCTTATGAAACGCAGATAGATGAGAGTTTTGACTTTGCCCAGGCCGACGTTGATAAATTTGGCAATCTTATCGATGTTGCCCCGGAGGATATTGAATCGATTGAAGTATTGAAAGACGCTGCCGCAACGGCCATCTGGGGATCCAAAGCTTCAAACGGAGTGCTGATGATCAATACCAAACGCGGCATTAAGTCGCCTCCGGTGTTTCAGTATAACTTTAAGGTTACCCGGGCGCACGAACCACCACACATCCCTATGCTTGACGGACCAGGTTATGCGCGCCTGATTACGGAAGCCCACTATAATGTTACCTACAATACTTTCAGCAATGATGAGATAGCCTACCGGCCCAATGATGAAGAATGGGATCAGTATTACAATTTTGCCCAGAATACGGACTGGATTGAAGAGATTACCAGGGTAGCCTATACCCTCCAGAACAACTTTTCGGTTAGGGGCGGTGGCGCCAAATCGAAGTACAATCTTTCCATGGGCTATATGGATGAAGAGGGCACAACAGTTGGTACCGGACTGAAAAAGTTTAACATGCTTACGGCGCTGGACTATGACTTGTCGTCAAAATTGCAGTTCAGAACCGACATCCTGTTTACCCGTTATGATCAGGATGAAACTTATGCCCATAAATTCAGCGACGGATTTGAATACAGCAAGGACAATTTTCGCACAAAGGTTTATGCAAAAATGCCGAATATGTCAGTCTACGAGAGGGATACAAACAATGTAGTCTACGATGATTTTTTTATCCCTTCCAACGGAACCATACAGGGAAACGCCAAAGATTATTTCAACCCGGTTGCTTTTGCCACCTTGCCCACCAACAAAACCTATAAGAACAATACCCGTGCATCCTTTAACCTCCGTTACAAACCCATATCAGTACTGGAACTGACCGGCCAGGTTACCCTTGATGTTTTCGACAGCAAAAATCATAAGTTTTTACCTTACAAAGCCATCGGGTATGATTACAGCAACGTGATCACCAACAATGCATACGACAACTTCATTAAAAAATCGACCATTAATACCACGGCCCGTGCCCTTTACCATCCCGACCTGGGTGACAACCACAATATAACCGTCAGGGGACAATTCGACTCACAGGAAAGTGTGCAAAACACCCTGGAAATTGAAACCCGTAATACAGCGTCTGGTTATAGTGACAATATTGATGCTAACCAAAGAATTGACAAGATGAATTCCGGAAGTTCCACTTTCCGTTTGATTGGCTTCTTTATGGATGCCTATTACGATTATAAGGATAAATACTTTTTTATGATAGGGGCAAAATCCGAAGGTTCTTCAAGGTTTAGTCCCGAAAGCCGGTGGGGCGTTTTCCCGACCGCATCGGTGGGCTGGCGTATATCCGGGGAGAATTTCCTGAAGGACAAAAAATTCATTAATGATTTAATGCTGAGGGCAAGCTGGGGTCAAAGCGGAAATACGCCTGAAGACAATTATCTCTACTTCAGAAAATACGGTGCCGGTACGGATGTCGCTTACGTGGATATGCCAGGTATACAGCCTACCAACATCGAGCTTACAGGGTTGAAGTGGGAAACCATTGAACAAACCAATTTCGGCTTGACTTACAGTGGTTTTCAGGGCAGAATATATGTGGTTTTTGATGTTTACAACAAAAAAACCAAAAATCTTTACATAAAAGATGCCAAAATACCGCAATCAACAGGTTATGCCACGATAAACAGCAATGTGGGAGAATTGCTCAATCGGGGATGGGAATTCATGATTGACAGTAAAATCCTGGAAGGGGACCAATGGAGCTTTGATATTAACTTAAATGCTTCGCAAAACAAGAATATCATCCTGAGCCTTCCCGAGAATTATCAGTACACATACGGAAATATGCTGGACAATGGCAATTATAAAATCAGCAACGTTCCGGGCCAGCCCATCGGCGGATTTTTTGGATATCGTTACCTGGGCGTTTATCCTACTGATGAGGATGCGATTGTAAGGGATGAATTCGGCCAAATCGTTTATGATCCTGTCACCAGTGTACCGCTTATTACAACTATGGGTGGGGCAAGACCTGACAAATTTGAAGGGGGTGATGCCTGGTATGATGATATCAATCATGACGGAATTATTGACGAGAATGATCTCGTATACCTGGGTGACCTGAACCCCAAGTTGATGGGCGGAATAAGTCCCCGGTTCCATTACAGGAACTGGATCCTGAACCTGTTCTTTTATTACAAGGTCGGCCAAAAGATCATTAACCAGACCCGTATGGACCTGGAAAAGATGACCACACATGATAATCAGAGTAAAGCCACCAACTGGCGATGGAGGAGGAGCGGTGATATCACTGACATCCCCAGGGCATACTATCCGGGTGAAACGAATCCAACATTTAATTATCTCGGATCCAGCAGGTTTGTCGAAAATGGTGACTTCATCAGGTTCAAGTCTGTTTCCATTAAATACAACCTGGGACAGAAGCTATGCAGCAAGCTCAGGCTCGACAATGTGAGTCTTTATCTTACCGGTTACAATACCTATACATGGACCAATTATTCCGGACAGGATCCTGACGTATCTCAGCCTACTAAACCCGACGAACTGCCAAAGGATTGGAGCAGAACTCCTCCCAGCATCAGGTATATGTTCGGAGCGGATATTACTTTCTAACATTGCAAAATATACAGTAAGATGAAACCGGAAAAAATATCACTTTCAATATGGAGCAAGGGATTGATTGGTTCGATCCTGCTGGTCATGGCCTTTGTATCCTCCTGCGAGTATCTTAATGTAGAGCCCGAGAGCGATCTGGTTGAAGAGGAATTCTGGAAAAAGACCGAGGACATAGAGGCCGTACTGGCTGCCACCTATGATGCTTTCCGTGAAACCAGCCTGGCATCCTTTGTCTGGGGAGAACTCAGGGCTGATATGGCCACCTTTACTGGCGATGTAAATCGTGATTATATTTCGATAAAAGCCGTAAATATCAAAGCCAATAATTCGAAAATCGAATGGAAAGGATATTATAACACCATTAACCTGGCCAATACCATTCTTTTTTATGCTCCCCGGATACAGGAAATCGATAAGACTTTTACACAGGAAATAAAAGACGGCATTGAAGCTGAAGCAATCTTCCTGCGTTCCTTGTCTTACTTTTACCTGGTAAGGGTCTGGAAAGATGTGCCATTGGTATTGCAACCATCGGTTTCCGATACGGTCGATCTGTTCCCTCCCAAAAGCGAAGAGCAAGTGGTGATCCGGCAAATCATAAGCGACCTTGAAGAAGCCAGGGATAAAGCTTTTGTAACTAAATTTTATGACAACCCGGTGTATTTCAAAGGCCGGGCCAATAAATTCTCTGTTATGGCATTGCTGGCCGATGTCTACCTGTGGAACCAGCAATATGATAAATGCGTCGCTTATTGCGATTCGCTGATAAGGGAGAATCAATACTTCAGGCTTATGGCAACACTGGACTGGTTCACCATGTTTTACCCGGGCAATTCCATGGAAAGCATTTTCGAAATACAATTCAGCGCCGTCATCAACCAGATCAATCCCATACATTATGATCTGTTGCCTATCGCGCGCACCAGGCAGGTCGGATTAAGCAACACGGCCCAAAGTATTTTTACCGATGACCTGGATATCCGGAAATGCGGTACCAGTCCCGTCTGGAAATATGTTGGCGCTTCGCAGGATTTTAAAACGGTAAGGCAGGCCAGCGAAGAGGATGCCCATTTTATATATTACCGCCTGGCCGACATCTACCTTATGAAAGCAGAGGCACTGATTGAGTTGAACCGGATAACGGAAGCCAATGAGATATTAAGGACCATTGCCGAAAGGGCTGCACAACCCTACGAGGTTTTAACCTCCCGGGACAAACTGCGGGAATATGTGCTCAGCGAACGCGCCAGAGAGCTTGCCTTTGAGGGGAAAAGATGGTTCGATCTCCTGCGGTATGCCAAAAGAAATCAATTCGAGAAAAAAAATTACCTGATTGAAGTTCTCCTTCAGGGATCTGATATTAAGCAAAGGCCTGTATACCGGGCCCGACTGATTGATACCATGAGTTATTACCTTCCCATCCCTGAAAATGATATTCTTTTCAATCCGAACCTCAGGCAAAATCCATATTATGACAGATGATCCAACTTTTAAAACAGGTAACATGAAAAAATATACATCGAATAACCCTCACCGGTTTTTTACCAGGTGTTTTTACTGGATCGTGCTTTTATTTTTTGTGGTGACCGGTTGCCAGGAAGATGCCAGGGTATGGGATCCGGCATCGAATGACCTTCAGATTGCTGAATACCTCTCTTTGTATCCGGAGGAATTCTCGGAATTCGAACAAATTGCAAAGGAAACAGGGTTGTATAGCTTGTTGAGAGCCAGTACGGGAACCGGTTTGACACTGTTTCTTCCCAACAATGAGGCTTTTGCGGAATATTATGCCGGAAAAGGAATCAGTTCATACCACGATCTGGATTCCGTCAGGCTCAGAAATCTCGTATTAAACCATCTGATCCCCGTAAGAATTGAAAGCAGTGGAGTTCCTTTAGGAACCCTGCATGCCAGGAATATGCTTGGAGATAATATTGTCACCGAATTCGCCGGATCAGACATCATACTCAATAAATATTCGCGCATCATTAAGCGGAATATTGAGAATTCCAATGGTATCACACACCTTATCGAAAAAGTATTGGATCCCCTGGTATTGAATGTCTATGAAGTGCTCAAGAACGATCCTGCTTACACTATTTTTACGCGCGGTTTGGAACTGTGCGGGCTGAAAGATACCCTTTCCATCATTGATTTCCCCTATGGAAATATCAATGTACGTACCCGCTTTACCCTGCTGGCTGTCCCTGATACAGTATATAACAACAGGGGCATTGCCAGTGCCGATGACCTGATCAGTATGTATGCCAATGGAGACCCGGATCTTACCAACCTGCAAAACGGATTCTATCAGTACATGGAATACCATTGTTTATCTGAAAGCTACTATTTGTCAAATTTTACCAATAAAAATTACCCTGTACTTTCAAGAAATAATTATGTTTCCATGCTGCTGAGGAACGATTATATGCTTAATTACAGCGCCGCAACTGAAACGTACACCGCGTTTTTATTTGATTACACCAATATGCCGGCCAAGAACGGAGTAATTCATGCCATCAATGATTTGCTTCCCGTTAAGGATCCTCTTCCGGAAACTATCGTTTTTGAGGTCACCGACTTTTTTGATATCAAGCAAACCGATTACTACGGCAAATACTATAAAAGGTTTTTTGACGGACAAAACACTTTTGCCAATGTTAAATGGGAAGGCGACTATTTGTTATATTATTTCAAAACTTCGGGCGGGGCATGCACGATGAATTATGATTGTTTCAGCATGAATGGCTTCTGGTGGATTCAGATTACCGTACCCAAGATCATGAAAGGCAAATATAACGTGGGCGTTCATATTTTAACCCATAGTGCGCAGTCGGATATGATAGCCTATATTGATGGTGAAAAGGTGGAGGGTATTATCAACGCGCGGGTAGATCCATGGACCCTGCAAACGGTGGATTTTGCCGTTGTTGATTGGGCAGAAACGGAACAGCATACCTTCAGGTTTGATGCCCTCAATTATGGCCTGCTGTTTATGGATTTTTTACAGTTCACTCCGGTTAACTAAAGTCCATTCGAATGAATAATATCATGAATCCTTTTCAAACAGAAAATAACGGTAACAAAATGAAAGGCATATTACGTCAAAACTTTCGGCCCTTTGTCCTGGTGGTTTGCATATCCTGTCTGGGACAATTTCAGGGTCAATCACAGCAGATCACGGGTGCTGTATTTGAATCAGGCACGGGAAAACCCCTGAAAAATGCTGCTGTAACCAATATGTCCACAGGAGATTTTACCGAAACCAGTGATTCCGGCAATTTTATCCTCATGGTTCCGGATGAAAATACCAAATTGTCTGTTACCATGCCTGGTTATGACCAGCGTGAGATATACCTGCTGGGCCGGAAATCAGTTGTTATTCATATGGTGCCCTCGGCCTTTAATTCGGTAGATGATGTTGTCATTGCTCCCCTGCGTAACCAGCCGGCCAGGGATATCATGAACGCATACGCTGCCCTGACCCCCGGTTTGGAGAGTTCATCCGTTACCTCAGCCGGACAACCGGTCCAGGGTAAGATTGCAGGCGTGCAAATGATTGATCAGAGCGGCATGCCCGGACAAAAAACATGGACAAGCATTCGCGGAGTCTCTTCATATTTCGCTCATAATGATCCCCTGGTATGTATCGACGGGATGATACACCTGATCAATTATTCCAATAATACCGTTATTCAGGGTTATACCCCTAACCCGATGGATATAGTGGATATTGACGATATTTCCAATATCACGGTAATAAAAGACGGGCTGTCTTACCTTGGGTCCAACGGATCGACAGGACTTATCAATATCAATACAGAACAGGAAGGGGAAACCAGTACTTCCATCAGGGTTCATGCTTATGAAGGCATTGCCATGCTGCCAAAACTATTGCCCGTGATGGAAGCCGGTCAGTTTAAGCAGTTTTTTACAGAACAACTTCAGGGTCAGGGTTATACTGCTGATGAAATAAATTCCAGCTACCCATGGCTTAACGGAGGTCCCGGAAGCACTGAGTATTACCGGTACAGCAATAATACCGATTGGCAGAAAGAAATATTCAAACCGGCAATCCTCCAAAAATATTACATCTTCTTAAAAGGCGGTGACGATATTGCCACCTACAACATATCCACAGGTTTTGTCAGGCATGAAGGGCCTTTTGACGGTACTTTCTATTCCCGGTATAACCTGAGAATTAATGGCCGCATCAATATTACCGATAAATTCTCGGTGACCCCCAATGCCAAGCTTTCCTTGTCCAATGTTAATATTACGGAACTTGGCGATAATATTGCAACCAACCCGGTTACGGCATCACTGCGAAAATCGCCGCTGATGGCCCCCTATGCCAAAGACCCTGCAACCGGTCAGGATCTTGAATATCTCGATGATGTGGGCGCCTTTAATGTGAGTAATCCTGTGGCGCTTATCCGGGATGGCCTCGGTCATGGCAGATCGGCCAATTTTGTTGCTTCAGCTAAATTGCTGTACCGGTTCAACCGGCATTTTTCACTGCAAAACCTTACCGGCCTTGATTACAGCAATTCCCGTTCCGACATTTTTATTCCCGACATTGGCGTCATCGCCATGGACTCTGTCAATAACAGTCCCCGCGCATTTGCTGAAAATTATCAATCCACCCAGAACCATGCTATATTATCGTATAAAAATAATGCCATCAGCCTTCATCAGATAAACGTGCAATTGGGTATGTGGCTTATGATGAACAAATACACTTTTGATAAAGGAATTGATTTAAACACGGCCACCGATGAATTTACACAAATCGGGCAGGGTAATGCCCGGTTGAATTACCTGCGCGAAATTGATGCAGATAACCGGGGGCTGACCTGGGTATCCTATTATGGATCATTTAACTATAGTTTTGCTGATAAATATTACCTGAGCAGCGTCTTGTGCCTTGATGGCAATTCCGCATTGAACGAACAGAACCGTTACAATTTTTATCCTTCAGTGAACGCTGCCTGGAGATTATCTTCCGAAGAATTTTTATTACCCGTGAGCTGGGTTGAAGAAATTAAAATACGCGTGGGATGGGGAAAAACAGGCAATATGTATTCATCGGTATATGACCATTCAAAATATTACTATAACCAGAAAAAATTTGATACTTACGGCGTCCTCGTCAGGGACTACATACCCAATGAAAATCTCGGGCTGGAGACAAAATCCACCTTGAATGCCGGCATCGATCTCTCTCTTTTTAACCAGTTATTCAATACCCATATCGATTTCTTCCAATCCAGGATCAATAACCTTATCATACCCCAGCATCTGCCTGCTTATCTTTCCGGCATGAGCTACTTCGATAATGGCGGTGCCTTGAAGAATTCCGGTATTGAAATCGCTTCGGATGTCAGGTTTTACTTCGACAAGATAACCTGGCAGTTAGGCGGAACCATCAGCATCTGGCAACAGGAAATTACGCGCCTCGATCTCCTAGTGGGTGAAAAACCGATCATTACATCTGCCGGAAGTGCCCGGTTTATAACCAGCGTCGGCTCACCCATGAATGCGTTTTACGGATACCAGACCAGCGGAATCTTTCAAACCGATGCTGAAGCCATGGCGGTTACGGGACCCAACGGTGTGCCCATGAAGGCAGGGGATATAAGGTTTGTCGACAGGGATCATAACCAGATCATCAATGAACTGGACAAAACCATTATCGGAGATCCAAATCCCGGTCTCTTCGGTGGATTTTTTACCACACTGACCTACCGTGGATTTGATCTGTCGTTGTTTTTTAATTACAGTGTGGGCAATGACATTTACAATTATACAAAGCAGGTTTCACAATCCATGGATAGCTATGCAAACCAGAGCACATCCGTAATGGATCGCTGGTCATCTTCCAATACGGGGTCTGAAATCCCCAGGAATGCTTATGGCGATCCCTCGGGCAACACATTTTTTTCTGACCGGTGGATTGAGGATGGTTCCTATCTGAGGTTAAAACAAATTACACTCAGCTATCATTTCTCACGGATAAGCAAGATTTACCGTGGTATGACGGTTTATATAAAAGCCAACAATCTGCTGACGCTCACAAAATATAGCGGTTATGATCCTGAATTCTTCTATTACAACGATCCTTTTTATATGGGGATCGACTATGGGAAAATACCGCACAGCCAATCTTTCATGATCGGGATAAAATTAGATCTTTAATAAGAATAACCTCATGGATAGTAACATGAAAAAGACTATTAATCAAGCAAGGTTTAATCGGAGAGTTTTACTAATCCTCTTCTCAGTCCTGGTGTTTTCATGCTCCGATGATTTTTTTGACCAGCAGGCAGGAGGGAAAATTTCACCCGATCAGCATTACAATTCCCTGGAAGATGTTATTAATTCATCCTACTTCGGGGTTTTTTCCCTTACGCAGCAAGCCTCTATCAATCTGGTGGTGATCGACGGACTTTTTTCCGACCTGATGGAGACTACCGGCAATGCCAGCCAGGATATGATAGAATTATACAACCATGACGTGGCACCGGGAAATTTCTTTAATGATCCGTCCATATTCTATAAAATCATTGTTAATGCCAATGAAGTGCTCGCCAACACGGATGCTGTCTTAAACCGCGATATTGACTATGATGCACTGGTCAACTGGGCGGTCAAAGGTGAATTGGTTGCACTCCGTTCCTGGGCCTATTTTAACCTGGCCAGGCTGTACGGAGAGGTGATCTACCTGGGTCCCTCCGGTGTGTCGTCGCTTCCCGGCGATCTTCCCGTGATAGGAAGGGAAGCCATTATCGATACATTGATTAACCAGGTGGAAGCCTATCTGACTGAGCTGACTTTCATTTTCAGCACCCATTTTATTAATAAGGAAGCACTGCTGGCCGAGCTATACCTGGAAAAGAATGACTATAGCCATGCTGCAAGCTATGCCAAGCTCGCCATCGAAACACTGGATGACTTTACCTATAATCCTTCCGCAGGCCGGTCTGCCCGGTATTACAGGGTGGACAGAACCTTTGAGAAAGCCAAATGGAGGAATATTTTTGTCAATGCGGCCAACAATCCGCAGACCGTTATGACCGGTGTTCCCTTTTCATTGAGCAACAACCAGATAAACATGCTGGAAGAGTATTTCAAATTTCAGTATATGATAAAGCCAAGCCGGCTGATAACGGACCTGTTCAATAGTCAGAATTACCTGAAAGGGGCCGGGGATATAAACCGGGGACTGGGTATTTCATTTGTCATGATAGATGAAAATACGCCCATGATAAACAAATATTCGCTCGAGACAACCTCCTATCTCGATGCTCACAATATCCTGTACCGTGCAGAGGACATTCACATGATTATGGCCGAAGCCCTGAACAGGCTGCACGATACTACGGCGCTTATCTTTATCAACAATGGCGTAAAGAATGTAAAAGGTACGCTGGAAGGTTTTACCACGTGGCGTGATAACCTGGGCATAAGAGGCAGGGTTGAATTATTGCCTGTCACCGTACCCGAATCCATCACGGACGAAACGGCCAGGATGGAATATATTGAGGACCTGATCATTCAGGAAAGATCCATGGAGCTTGCCTTCGAAGGAAAGCGATGGTTTGATATGATGCGCATTGCACGGCGCAGAAACGATCCTTCCTGGTTAGCCAGCAAAGTTGCAGCAAAATTCTCCGATCCTTCACAAGCTGAGGCAATAAGAAACAAGCTTTCAACACAGGAAAACTGGTACCTGCCCATGGAAAAATAGAAGCAGGGCCAAATAATCGCCCGCTGCCTCATCGAACAGCAAATGAAAATGCTAGAAGCTGTATTTCAGTCTCAGGAATCCCAGGTTTATGGTTGTACGGGTTCCTGCCATTATGCTGTTGAAATGCTGCCAGAGCAGAGAAAAATCAAGATTTTCCGCAAGGGAGTAATCCAATGAAGGTCCTGCGAAGTATCCTTCAAGGTCAGGGAACCACATAGCTGAACCTGTAATGTTCAGCAAGGGAGTGACTGCCCAGGTGAACTGGCCGAAAGCTGAAAATTCAGAAAAAGCAAGATCTTTCGATGAAAGGTTTCCGGAATAAAAACTGTTGAAATCAATCAATGAAAGCGGATTATTACAATACATTACCTGCAACTGGGCCATGGAATTGTCTTTAAAGATCTTGTCAAAGCCGGTTGTAATCAGAACCGTGCTTTCATCTCCCGGAAAATCCTCATAAGGATCAAACCATGAAGCTTCGCCCCTGAATGATATGTTTCCTATCGCACCCGACCAGCCGGTCCCGATAACGATATCCTCGCCGTTAACAATTCCGGCAAGAAACTGGATGTCATAACCCCACTTGTTTAACCTGTATAGCCCTGCCGCTGTTATATCGTCATCGCTGTTGACTTTTACGGCCAACTCTGCGGCAGAGGATGAGGATGGGAAATACTGGAGTCTTACTGCATCGCTTCCGGGTCGCTCAACATAATCAAAATCGAAAAAGGAATAGGCATTGAATATGTCATTCGGATTCCAGACAAAGGTCTGGCCCCAGTTTATGCGTTGCCTTCCGGCCGTCACCTGGAAATTATCGAGATGAAGATCTATCCATAGTCTGTCGAGGGTTGTGTTAAAAAGGAAGGACTGTTTTTCAATTACATTCCATGACATATCCACCCATCCGTCTTCTGCACCGATCATCCCTGAATAATATTTTCCGAGCCTTACCAGATCGCCTGTGAAAAGCCGGTTCCTGAACTCAGCGGAGAATGTAAGGGCATGGCCAAGATATCCTTTCAGATTCAACCGGTTGTGCAACAGGTTTTCATTCATGAAAGGTCCGGAAAGGGAATCGAACATAACGCTCTGCAGGGTTGTAAGATAGCCATTCAGGGTAATGGCCTTTTCTTTCTCCCGGGCATGTCCTGAAAAATAAAAAGAGAAAAACAACAAGCCTATGAAAATTGATTTTTTTATCACGCTGTCCCGGTATTTTGATACACTATTCCAGTTTAACATCCGTAACAACCTTTCCGTCTTCAAGTGTAATTACCCGATGTGCCATTTTCACTACCCTTGGATCATGCGTTGAAAAGATAAAAGTGATCTTCGATTCATGATTCAGCTTTTCCATAATTTCAAGCAGTGTTGTTGCAGACTTTGAATCAAGGTTGGCAGTAGGTTCGTCGGCCAAAACAAATTTCGGCCTGGATGCCAGGGCCCTTGCCACCGCAACGCGCTGCTGCTGTCCACCCGACATCTTTGCGGGCCGGCTGTTTATCCTGTCGCCCAGACCTACAGCCGTCAATAACTCAATGGTACGTTCATTTCTCTTTTTCTCCGGCCATTGCTGAAGGGTCATGATGAACTCAACGTTTTCTTTTGCTGTCAATACAGGTATCAGGTTGTACGATTGGAATACAAATCCTATGTTCTTCAGCCTGAAATCAATAAGCTGTGAGGATTTAAGTTTCGACAGGTTTGTGCCGCAAATGGTTATCTCTCCGGATGTTGGCATATCAAGTCCGCCTATCATGTTCAGCAGGGTGGTTTTGCCCGAACCTGACGGTCCGACGATTGCTGCAAATTCTGCCTCCTCAAAATCCATGGTAACATCATTAACGGCGTGGACCTTCACCTCGGTTGAATTATATATTTTGTTCACATTTTTCAATTCAAGTATCTTCATGGCTTGCCAGTTTATAGTTTGTTTTATTCTGTTCTGAGCGCTTCAACCGGATTTAATTTCAGTGCTTTGCGGGCCGGCCAGATCGAAGAAATTATCGCGGTGGCTATTACCATTATGGCGGTGAACACAAAAAACTCAAGCGTTACGACCGGATACACCCTGGCCGCAAATCCGATAGCTTCAAATCCCTCACCCCAGCCGCTAAAATGGATCCCTGTTTTTCCCAGAGCTGCCGAAATTGCCCATCCCGAAAATATACCCACCACAGCTCCGGCCATGGTCAGAAAAATAGTTTCGAGCATTATCATGGTAAAGATCCTTTTGCGGTTCATGCCTATCGCCATCAGCATACCCAGCTCTTTTGTCCTTTCAAGGATTGCCATCAGCATGGTATTAATAATACCGAATGCAAGTGCCAGCATGATGATTCCAATAAATATGAAATAATACAGTATCATAAAATCATTCAACAGTGCAGCATCCGGAGCCAGTTCTTTCCAGGTCCTGACGGAATTATCGCCGGAAATGCGGCTCAGTTTTTCCCTGACCATTCCGGCATCATCAATGTCATCGAGCAGGATAGCAATCTCATGCGTGAGGATTTCATTGCCACCATATAGTTTCGCAAGTTCCTTATCGTTTACAAATACTGCAACCTGATCAAAACCCGTGTTCGTTGTTTTGTAGATGCCACATACCCTGAATATGCCCTGGACCGGGTTTCCTTCCTTGTCCGAACAGGTGATTTGCACTTTGTTCCTGATCCTGTAATCAAGGGCTTTATCAGTCATCAGAAGGCCATATCTGTCCAGTGTCTTCTTGTTGAATTTCTGCCGTAAAGCTTCCCTGAAATCCTTGGGCGATCTGAATCGCGTATCTTTCAGCGTTTCAAGCTTGGCAATAACACTCCCCGGAACTTTTTCACGCTTTAAGCTTTCAATGGTACTGTCCGTTACCATATATTGCTTCAGCTTCAGTATTTCGGCCGTTTTGTCGCTTATCAGGATGTCACCGGGGCTTTGATTATCAAGATATCTTCCTCCTTCCGGTACAATTTCCCTGTAAATCTCCGTTATCCGTTTTTCCTTTTCAGCGTCTACGCCATAGATTATCACTCCTGTATTTGCCCAGGGAGTATTGGCCATGGCAATCAGCTTAGTTCTTTTGACCCAGCCGGAAATCTCTTTCAGGGAATCGATACTATGAATAGTTTCATCGGGATTACTAACGGTAAGATTTATCTCTTCATTCTTAATGTACTCATTATTATGAATCTGAATATGCGACACTTCATTGTATATAGCGTTATGAAGGCGCTGTTTCGTCCAGCCTTCCATAATACCGATAAGAAGCACTCCGGCAATAATGCCAAGGGTTACGGCAACAATTACCACCAGGCTTCTTTTTTTGTTACGCCATACGTTTTTCCAGGCGATTGACCCTATCATAGTTATTCAGATATTAAGCTTTGAGGGCTTCAATTTCCTTCAGCCGGCCTATTTTTCGTATCGGATAAATGGTTGCCAGCACCACCATAAGGGCAACGATCACAGCCTGCCAGTAAAAATAGGCGCCAAACCATGCAGTGGGCATCACAGCATCCCATCCCCAGTCTTCCATCATATTGCCCAGATCCCCTTTCAGCACAACCGGATAATAGTAAAAATACAAAATCAGCGGTATGCTGGCCAGCAATCCGCATACCAATCCAATAAAGCCAAGCAACAACATTTCCAGGGTGACGATCCGTTTAAGTTTCCTTTTCTGCATCCCGATCGCCACCAGAACACCGAATTCCCTTTTTCTCTCTGAAACCATCATAAGGACCGTTCCGAATATGCCAAAGAAGATGATAAAATAAAGAACTCCGAGCATTGCCTGTCCACTCTGACTGTCACCCTGTATTTGCTGATACAATACCGGATTGAGCTCAGACCAGGTCCTCGCTGTGGTGTTTTTATCAGGCAGCATTGCGTTGATCCTGGCCTTTGCTGTTTTTATGGTGCGGTTTGATTTATCCGTAAGGTTAACAACAAGCGCGGTTATTTTGCCCTCAGCATCAAAGAATTGCTGTGCTGCAGGTATGGTCATAATAATCAACTTGTTGTCTATTTCAGGAGAAGGCATTTTTATGATTCCCCGTACCGGGAATATCCCGGTTGCAGAAATTCCGTGATATCCCTGCCCCATCAGAATCACTGAATCGCCAACGGCAACCTTAAGATAGCCGGCAAGCCTGTCCCCCACAAGAATTCCATTGTCATCGTTGGCCAGAAATCCATTTGCTTCTTCAGTGTATTTAAGAATCTCCGGCAAGAAACCTTCATGGTCTTCATCCGTTAAGCCCAGTTCAAGCGCAAGCCTGGCAGACGATGAATATGATCTGCCAAGATTCTCTTTCACTTTTTCCAGCACACCATCCGGTATTGCCTTTGCATCCTTCAGGAGCCTTACAGCCTCCTCCGTGATCCTGTATTTTACCAGTTTGCTTTCGGGATCCGAAAAGTTTTTTTCCTTTACCGGGTCAATCGCGATGACAGCCACTCCTTTTGTCTGTGTTCCGCTGGAAGCCAGCGTAAATGATTCGAGATGCGGTGTGACGGATACAACCCTGTCAATCTCCGAAATTGCAGCAGTGATCGAATCGTTATAGTCGAATGAGTTATCAATTAACGGGTTATCCTGATATTTTACCTGTTGCACCTGGATATAGCCCGTAAACGATTCGAGAAGATTGTTAATCATATGATCATAAGAGCCGAGCTGATAGGATCTCATAATGACGGCAAAAAAAACAGCGAAGAAAATAGACGCTGCGGTAATTATGGTACGGCGCCTGTTCCTCCAGAGATTTCTCCACGCCATTTTGAATTCATCTTTCATAACCATTATTTTCAGTTGTCAGCGTACCCTTTTCATATTCTGCTGAGAAAAAAAACTTTCCTCAACAGGTGCATTGAATTTTATCTCCAGGATCCCGATAAGGGTTTTATTTTCGGGCTCTTCTTCCGGGACAAGCTCAATTTTTGAAGTGACCATCCTTCCATCCATAATCCTGATATCTGACCCGGTTTCAGTCCTCACCAAATAACCATCCTCATCATACAATTCAGCCTTTAACACCAGGAAATCTTTCTTGTCAATCCATTGGATCTGTCTGCCCCAGACAATGGAGGCATCTTCTTTGGCTGTCATCCTGATTTTATAACATAACCGGCCCGCTATGTTCTCTTCTCCGGCGATTTCATGGGTATAGTCATTTACCACCGAGGATTCCTTCAGGATATCGTCGTTGGTGTAATCCGATCCCATCCAGCCCTGGGACATCATGGAAGGAGGCAGTTTTATGAGCCTGCTGATAGAAGGATTCCAGCTCCACATTTCCGAACCTCTCTTCAGAAAAGTCTGTCCTGCCTCTTTGGGTGGCGCGGTAATCACTGCCAGTGCATAATCCTTTCCAAGGGTCCAGCTCTTGAATTCAATGGTCCTTTGCCACCCGGGCCTGACGATAGTCATTGACATTACACTGTAACTGCTTTTCTCCCCGTTGAATTTTTCATCGGCCTTTCTGACGATATCCGTTACACTAATTTGCTGCGCGAAAAGAGCATTCATCGCGGATAACTGAACCAGAAGAAATAATATAATGGCGCAACCTGTTTTCATACATACGCTATTTAAATTGTTCTATTATCCTGTTTATTGCCCTTTCATTAAATCCTTTATCATTACGACCTGAATAAAGGGTTTTTATGGCATATCCTAAAAAAGTATTTAAGAACATTTCAAAATCACAATCCGGATCAAATAATTCACCCTTTTTCTTCCTTTTTGTATAAAAATAATCCGTAAACATTTTCATAATACGGAAAGGGTATAAATTATCTCCGGGCACATGTCCGGGGTGTATCATGGAATCCGATTCCGGAAATGCTTTCATAAACTGTTCCCTGACATCATTTTGCATCAGGAGCTGCATCAATAACCGCCAGAAATCCCTTTTTTCCTTTAACAGCACATCCATTTTCCGTATTGAAAATTCAAATTCCTCCTCAGAAAGGAATCCATCCCTGTCAATATCCAGATATTGATATACTTCATTCACGGATCTGTGAATAATGGCTTTCAGCAACGCTTCTTTACTTTCAAAATAATTGTACATAAGGCCTTTTGACATTCCGGCATGCCGGGCAATATGTCTTATGGTTGTTCTATAGTAACCTTCATTGGCAAATTGCTCAAGGGCAACATCCATGATAAGGGCCATTTTCTCTTCCCTTATCTCCTTAAACTGCTCGGGTGTCCGGGGTGACATCTATGCTGGTTATAAGTGCATTCAACAAACAATTTATTAGCAACCCATTTTATGATTGAACGGTTAGTCAAAGATAAAATGAATATTTTAAAAAAGCAAATTTTTAGCGATTCTTAATAAAAAATCAGCACTCACCCGATGCTGAAAGGTGATCGTTGGAAGCAATAATTTGCATACCATACTGACCGGCATATGCCGCAAATCCGATTCATGTATTGAGAATAACTGGGAAGCTGATCTTGGTGTTCCGGGGATATAACAATTTTTAAAATTTTTCGTTACAATGTTTACACAACAAGACCTGACCCGACAAAAAATAAATCACTAAAAAAGCCAGCTTATGTTAAGATCTTACTTTATTGCAGTAATCGTCCTGGCCGGAGCCCTCAGCAGTTACTGTCAGAACGCCGCTCCCGATGTACTGGAGCAGGGGACTATTCCCGAACAATTTAAATTCCTGGAGGAACGCACCCGGATATATGAGAACTACAGGGCCATAAGGGAGGATATGTACCAGAAAATCAGCAGAAATGCAATTGACACGCTGAAAAAGGCAAAAGACAGGATTAATGAGCTGGCATTGCATACGGCCACCCTCAACAACCGCATCGACTCACTGAACAGGAGCCTGGAATCCACCAATAATAATCTGGTAAAAGCAACCCGGACAAAAGACAGCATAAACGTATTGGGCATGGAGGTCAATAAAGTAACCTATAATACTCTTATGTGGATCCTGCTGGCATCAGCCGTTTTTCTTCTGATTGCCGGCTACCTTTCATTCAGGCGGAACAGGGTTATCACCCTCAGGACAAAAAAGGACCTGGAAGACCTGAAGGAAGAATTTGAAGCCTACCGGCAAAAGATAAGGGTAGAACGGGAGAAGACCAACCTGGAGCACTTCAACGAGATCAAGAAGCTCAAAGGAGCGGGGTCAGGAAGGACGTAGAAATCACATCCAGCCTGCCGTCATGCGTTTTCCGCCATCATAAAACACCGGCATAAAAGAATTTGTTTCCCCCTGAAAGGAACTGAAAGGATTTTCGCACCCCGATGGCATTCACGCCATCCAAATCCTGATCTTCACGGACAAAAACGGATAAATCCTGGTCCGCTGTCGGAGTCATTTTCCGAAATTTTCCGATTGTCTCACCGGATAAATATTTATTTGATATAACCCATTATTTTTGCAGGGAAATTTTTCATTTTGTTTTAACCTTTGCATTAATTAATACAACCTATCCTATGGAACTTTTTTATAACCAGGAGATCAGCGAAATACTCACCCGGCTAAAAACCAGCGAAACCATGGGCCTGGCGGCAGAAGAGGTCATGCAAAGGCTGGCAGAATATGGCTACAACCAGTTGGATGCAAAACGCAAGAAAAGCTTCTTCCTGATGTTCATGGCCCAGTTTAAGAGCTTTATGATACTGATCCTGCTGATCGCGGCTGTCGTTTCAGGCGTTGTAGGCGTTATGGAAGGTGAGGGATTGTTCGATACCTTCGTGATCCTTGGAATATTGATCCTGAATGCATTCATCGGGGCATTTCAGGAAAAGAAGGCTGAATCGTCACTGGAGGCACTTAAGAGTCTGGCTGCTCCCATCACAAAGGTGCTGAGGGACGGCACGGTGTCTGAAATCCCCACCCGTGAACTCGTTCCCGGGGACATCGTGATACTGGAAACCGGGGCTATAATACCGGCTGATCTGAGGTTGACAGAGGCTGTGAATCTGAAAGTACAGGAGTCCTCCCTTACCGGGGAGTCGGTGCCTGTGGAAAAGAAATCGGAAGCGCTTTCATCGGATGATGTTTCGCTGGGTGACAGGATCAATATGGCCTTTTCCAGTGGCATGGTCACCTATGGACGCGGACGGGGTGTGGTTGTTGCAACCGGCATGCAGACCGAGGTTGGCAAGATTGCCGATATGATCCAGCAGGTTGACGATACCGAAACGCCCATGAGCCGGCGCCTCGAACAACTGGGCAAGGTGTTGGGCATAGCTGCGCTTATCATTTGCGCTGTCATTTTTGTCGTAGGAGTTCTGTATGGCAACTCCGTATTAAGCATGTTCATGACCGCCGTCAGCCTTGCCGTTGCTGCAATTCCTGAAGGGCTTCCGGCTGTCTCAACCATTGTTCTTGCCATTGGTGTTCAACGTCTGGTAAAGCGGAATGCCATTATCCGCACCTTGCCTTCGGTGGAGACCCTGGGCAGTGCCACGGTGATCTGCTCGGATAAGACCGGAACCCTTACCCAGAACAAAATGACGGTCGTTGAAGCCTATGTCAACCATAAGCACGACCAGATCAACAGGACATCTCCGGCCACCGTGCTAAACGATGAAGAGAACAGGCTGCTATCCATTTCCATACTGTGCGCCGATGCCAAAATGAAGAAAAACGATGACGGCAAGGTGGAGTATTTGGGAGATCCCACCGAAACTGCCCTGCTTGATTTTGGTTTTTTATACGGTGTCGATAAAGACAGTCTTGAAAAAGCATATCCCCGCGTTGCCGAGATCCCTTTTGATTCCGAAAGAAAGCGCATGACTACCGTTAACCGTATATCGGAGAAGGTCACCCGTGCGAATGTAAAGGGAGGCCTCGAGGAAGTGATGAGCGTTTGCAACAGGATCATTATCAAGGGAAATATTGTAAATATCACCCATGAAGACAAAGCGTTGATCAGAGAGGCCAATGAGACCATGGCCGGCTCGGCGTTACGCGTACTGGCAATGGCTTACAAGGACCTGCCCGAATCACCCCACCATGTAGAGATAGGCGATCTGGAAAATGATCTCATATTCATCGGAATGCTTGGCATGATAGACCCGGCAAGACCGGAAGTCGTTGATGCCGTTGCGAAATGCGGCACTGCCGGTATTCGCCCGGTGATGATTACAGGCGACCATAAGAGTACTGCCCTGGCTATTGCCCGGGAGATCGGGATTTACCATGACGGGGACCTGGTTATAACCGGTACAGAACTCGAAAAAATAGGGGATGAGGAATTTGCCGGTAATGTAGGCCGTTATACCGTATATGCCAGGGTTGCTCCCGAACACAAGGTTCGCATTGTAAAAGCATGGCAAAGTCATGATGAGGTGGTGGCCATGACCGGTGACGGGGTGAACGATGCTCCGGCCCTCAAGCAGGCTGATATCGGAGCGGCCATGGGAATCGTCGGGACTGATGTTGCCAAAGGAGCCGCTGACATGGTGCTCACGGATGATAATTTTGCAACCATTGTATCGGCCGTTGAGGAAGGCAGAAGAATATACGACAATATCCTGAAGGCCATTCAATTTCTTTTGTCAACCAACGTGGGTGAGATATTCCTCCTGCTGGTAACCTCCATATTCAATCTTGGGAATCCGTTACTCCCCATCCATATCCTTTGGGTCAACCTGGTTACCGATAGCCTTCCGGCACTGGCCCTCAGCGTTGATCCGGCTGAAAAAGGCATTATGAACCGTAAACCACGCAACTCGAAAAAAGGCTTCATGACCAGAGGCATGATATGGAGGGTTATGTATCAGGGTATTATGATAGGGGCCATTCCTCTTTCAGCTTTCATTATCGGACTTAAGGACGGAGGTCTGGTGCTGGGCCAGACGATGGCTTTTGCCACATTGATGTTTGCCCAGCTGGTTCATGTGCGCAACCTGCATTCAAACACGCGGTCTTCTTTTTCTATAAGCCCGCTTAAAAACAAGCCGCTCATCGGGGCTATTGCGGCCTCTGCCGGGCTGGCTTTGCTGGTGCTGCTGGTACCCCCTGTGCGCCATGCATTCAGTCTGACCGTTATGGACGGGAAACACTGGCTTACAGTTGTATTGATGTCACTCATTCCCATCGTGGTGGTTGAGATTTTTAAATTATTCAAAATCAACAGCACCCGGGAAGAGAGGATGGGATCATAAGACCCTCCCAGGTCCTCCGGACCCTGGAAGGTCTTTATTCTTGAATCTTATGTCTTTTTTTATATCTTTGACCCCTCAAAAATCAGTTTTCTTGAGAAAAAATAATTTTTACTTTGCAGTTTCTGCCAGAAGGCAATTTATAGGGGACGCAGCATGACAAACAAGCACAAACGAAAATATGTCCTGCCAACGCATGGCGTTTCATTTCATGAACAGCTTATCGATTGCGTCAATCAGATCGACGGGATAAAACAGGAAAACAACATCCTCCAGCTTACCTTTTTTATACGCGCCGGCAATAACAACGATTACGCTGATAGGAAAAAGGCTGTTCTTAAAGCGCTTCATGAGCACCTGGGGAGGGATATTCCTTCCGCCAGCATTGTTGGACAGATCCCCGACAATACGGAACTCAGCATCGAACTGGTATACCTGTCCAAGAAGATCGATTATTTAAAGATACAGCATAAAGTAGTTGACCACGTTACCTATACCCTGGTTGAATCGGATGCCGAAAAGGCCATCTTTGCCGGGGGCATTGCTTCGGATGAGTTTTTATTTCAGCCGCGGTCGGTTCAGGCAGAAGCATCATTCGGTATCATGGACAAAATCCTGAAAAAGGAATCCATGAGTTTTGCCAATGTTATCAGGCAATGGAATTACGTTGAGGATATTGTCGGATATAACCCGGTTTCGGAGAACAGGATGCAAAATTACCAGGCACTGAATGATGTGCGGGCAAAATATTATGCAACCGCGCAGTTTGTTCACGGATATCCTGCCGCAACCGGCATAGGGATGAATTCGGGAGGCATTATCCTTGAATTCTATGCCAATAAGCCCAATGTCAGGGAAGATATTATGCCTATCCGGAATCCGCAGCAGAAAGATGCCTATGACTATTCCCAGGATGTACTCATAGGAAATGCCCTGAATAGCCAGCCGAAAAAATCATCACCAAAATTTGAAAGGGCCAAATATATATCGGCTGAAAATGACAAGATCATTTTTGTTTCAGGTACAGCCTCTATTAAAGGAGAAATAACGATCGGTATCGGAGACGTCGCGACACAAACGAAAACGACCATTGAGAATATCCGGAACCTTATCGCGCATGAAAATCTGGAAGCCAACCGGATACTGAATCATTACAGCCAACTGTTATTTTCATCCATCCGGGTTTATGTGAAGATTCCGTCGGATATGGAAACCGTCAGGAAGATCTGTGACGCTTCTTTCCCTGAAGTACAGATCAATTACCTGGTCGCTGATATCTGCAGGGACGCCTTGCTGGTTGAGATAGAAGGGATTGCCGAACTGATCGGCTAATTGGTATGCTCCCTGGTGACATCGCGCTCAATCCTGGTCGCCCCGGATAAAGCATCAACATCCACCTCCGGATCAAAAGCAACATCTTTCTTTGCTGCATATGCAGCCTTTGTTAACTTATCCGCACTGACGCTGACCTTGTCCTTTATAAAAACAGGACGATTGAAATTATAAACATGCGCATCATAGTAATCCGGGTCTTTCTGGGGCAGCAGGAAAGGCTTTGAAGCAGTTCCCGTGCTGTCAAGATAACTGAAGAATACCCTCGAATACAGGCCATCAAGACGTTTGCTGATAAACAGGAACCATTTGCTGTTGGAGGACCAGGAATGAAAACTTTCCACGGTCTCACTGTTTACAGGCAGTTTGGTATATTTCATATCCTCAAGGTCCATCAGGTACAAATCGCTTGTGGGTGAATAAACCGTGAAATATCCGTAATCTGACATACAGAAAATCAGATATTTACCATCAGGCGACAACTCCGGAAAAGAAATGCTCTTTCCCGTTTCCTGTGAACTGATCAGGGTATCGGTCCTGCCCCATGTGCCCTTTGTATGATCATAGGCAATCCGCAAAAGGTCATATTTAACCGCGGTATCCGGGGTGAGTTTATCAACGCCGGAACAGCTGATATAATAAAGATACCGGCCATCATGCGACCATACCGGAAGGGTCTCAAGACTTTTTGTGCAGAGGTCGGGACAGGTGGTCAGCATATTCTTCGCAATGTCATATACGACGATATCGGAGGCTGCATCGTTGACGGAATTAATGAATTTACCGGCCGCGTGGAATTTCTGGTGAATGATGTTCACCGAAAAAGCAATCAGGTTCTCATCGGGATGCCACGACGGATAAACGCAGGCTGACATGGTATACTTTGTGGCGGTATTGAGGAACTGTACCTCCCCGTTATTGTATAAAAGCGTTCCGCTGGGCGGACGGCGCATATGCAACAGCATCTTCTCAGGGTTGCGGTCGCTGAAGGTATGACAATGCATGCAATTCCTGTCCGTGCGGTCGTTTAACAGGATAGGCGTCTGACGATAATTCTCCAGGTTCCGCTGGTAGATCCCCATTTTTTCCCAGAGAATATAACCTGCATTGATCTGCCTGAAGGCTATATACGGGTCAATTTTATCATCCACAACATGGTTTGACCAGGATTTATATTTAAGCCAATGCCAAGGTTGATCCCTGGTCCAGGTTTCCACCTTATAATCATTATTTACCGTGGCCTTCAGAAACTTTCTCCACTTTCCCCGCGGAATGGAGATTTTTCCATGGTCAGACCTGAGTACAATCTTTTTCCCTGCTTCATTGGAAAAAACAACACGGTAACTTCTTGCCGTTTCATTTACTTTGAAATTGAGCGGAGCAATATTAACGGGGACTACAATTTCTTTATAATCCGGGAAGATGTCAGGATATTCGTCCTTTGGCTCCGCACGGGAAGGAATATGATACCCGGCAAGCCTTCCGGCAAGGATTACCATCAGCAGAAGCAGCACTAACCCCAGCATTAAATCGTTTTTTTTCTTCTCCATCTAATTTGTTTTTTCATATATTTTCCGCTTCGTCGTGATCGGGCTGACATAGTATATATAATACCAATACGTATTGCCGTAATCCTGAAATAAATCTGCCTGAGCTGCCACCCTGTCGCTTTTATTGGCGATCAGTATTTTTGAATATCCCATAAACCTTTCCTTTGTCTTTTCACTGATCTTATATTTTCCCAGGTCAATCGGAAAGTCGGGATTTAATGTCATAACCAGTAAAAGAGCCTCCTCAATATGGGTGGGAATTTTTTTATAGTTCAATTTTCCGAGCAGGTTAATATTTACGGCAACGGTTGACAGATCATGCGTGAATAGGGAATACAGCATGAAATACTCAAGGGCCATCCGGTTTTCCGGATACTGCGACAATAGGTTAACCAGGTCGGATTGCGGTTGCTGGGTGCTGACATAAAAATCCTTGTCCGGCATCATTCTTCTTTTCTCATTCATAAGCGCATCCTGTCGAATCAGCGTTTCATTATGCAGGTAAGGTAAATAATGTTTTGCCCATTTTTTATGAAGGACGGATTTTGATAATATCTTCAGGAATTTTTCAGCCACCGCATAATCGCCCAGAATGATGTTATCGGTCACGATGCGCTTCAGAACATCCGGGGCCTGATCAGATTTGGTCTCTGCCTCATAAGCCCAGTGCAGTGATTCTTTAATGTGCCCCATATCGAAATAGAGATCGCTGCAGTACATCAATACATCATGGCTGTAATGGGAAGTAAGTATCAGCCCGTTTTCACCCCAGTACTGGGCATAGCTGAAAGCATTATCCGGCAGCGTGCCAAGGTGATACAACGCCCTGTTGATCTCGAATAAAACGGTGCGGTCGGTGGTGGACAGAGCATTGGATGTTTTCAAAACCGACTTCCATTTGCCATGGGCAGCATAATAATGGATCAATACCGAATCCTTGGCGGTCTGGCTGAATGATAACCGTATAATCAGGATCAGCAATCCGGTCATTACAATTGGAATGGCCGGCAGCAGGAATTTTTTGACCTGGTCAGAAATGCTGAATGTGAACCGTCCCGCCAAACCGGTTGCTTCCCAGGCGTATTTTATGATGACGCGGATCAGCAACAGAACAGGAATACTTATATATAAGGTATACAAAAATTTCAACGGTTTATAGTACATACCCGGACATAAAATCCCAAGGTATGCCATTTTGAAGTTGATATAAGGGGATGTCAGGGGAACGATCCTGATCAGGATCAGGCACATCAATAGCTGAAATATCGCGGTTATCCGGAATAACCTGCGGCTGCCGTTATAAATCTCAGTAAAAACGATAATGGCCGTAAAAAGCAACAGCGATGTCCCCCCGAAGAAGAAAAACAGGATAAGGGATGAAAGCATCAGAAACAGAATCCGGAAATAAACCTTATGGTTAATTGTCCGGCAATAGGCCAGAGCAAAGATCAGGGGGACCATAAATATAAAGTCACCCCGTAAGTCATATTCATAATGGCTGTGAAGGTAGACCAATATCAGTCCCGGAATGAACTGCAACAAAAAAGCGGCTTGCTTTGAAAAAAAGTGCTGCAGCAGCCGGTTCGTTAAGGCTACGGCAATAAAAATGATCCCGGTTATCAACAGGCTCCCGGCAAATTTTGAATAGAAAAACTGGGATATGAAAAGGGACAGATATTCGGCGATCCCGCCGGGAAATAGCAGGAATTTATTCAGGAAATACTTGTCAAACAGGAATATAGGTTGTTGTTTAAAATAGATAAGGGCCGGATTAATATAATACCAGCAATACAGAAAGACCAGTATAAAAAAAACCGCACTGGTAATAATCCGGAAAGCTTTTGATAATTTACCTGGCATGGTATATTGTGTTAAAAGAATATGGCTAAAATAAATATTTATTCGTTACCCGGTCTGTTCGTCAGGTTAAATTCACCACCTGATGCAATCGGCTGCAATAATAATCAGGTTTTTAGGAATAAAATGGCCAAATTTATCCCCCCGAAATAATTTTTTCTTTCAGATTAAGGGATAGCGAAAGATCAATTGTATTTAAAATAATTGATAATTTGGTGTTGTATTTTAAATTTTTTTTCTGATATTTGAACTTATTGAAAGCGTTCCTTGAATGCCGATATTTTTTTTTAACTGTATTAAGTGGTTTGAAGTACCATATACTTAATGTATTAACTATTATTAACTAAAATTTTTAAAACTATGAGAAAAATTTACACTTCCATTTTTTGCCTGGTTGCTGCGTTGATTTTTGCAGCAAATGTTTCAGGGCAGTATGTTGAGCCCGTCAGAACAGTGGATGTTCCTGCAGTTACTGGAGCTATGGTCATTGACGGTGTTGCCGATGAGGCCTTTTACACTGCCAATCAGGACATGCAGATTGCAAAAAGAGCCGGTGCTGCTAATCCCGCTGGTCTGGAAGACGGCGACGCAGTTGATTTTGACGCATTCGTCAAAGCAGCATGGGATCTTGATTATCTTTACCTGTATGTTGAAATCATCGATGATGTTGAGGAATCCTATTCAACCGGTAAATCTGATTCATGGACATGGGATAACTTCGAGGTTTTCATCGATCTGGACACCAACAGTACCACGAATACCTATGACGTTGCCAGCACCATTCAGCTGCGTTATTGCCGCTCCTATGGTGTAGAATCACCTGGCCGTGCACTGGCTGCCGATTACCTGGTTGAAGAGGTTAACGATGCTTCCATGTGGGCTGTTGAAATTGGTATACCCTGGACTTCTGCAGCAGCAACAGGCGTAGCTCCTGATATGTTAGCAGAACAGGCTGAAGGTGTTATCGGATTTGACTTTGCCGTTGCTGATGCTGACGGTGATGGTACAGGTGCCAGCGGCGGAAGGAATGTTGAAGGTGGGGCACAGTGTTTCTGGGATCAGGATGATCCTATTGACAATGCCGATAACGCATATCAGAACAGGAGAGTATTTGGCCATGTTACATTGACAGGGACCCCCGGTCCTGGCCCTCTTGTAAAGGATCCAACATTGGTTGATTCCTACAAGGTATATCCGAATCCGTCCAATGGCATTGTTACCTTTGCAAATCTCAAGGGAATTGAATCATTTGATATTTTCAACCTTGTAGGTGCAAAAGTAATCACCGTTGACGTAAAAGGAAGCCTCGTAAGAGTTCCCAACCTGAAGAGCGGTATTTATTTTGCCAGAATTGGTGAAGACACCCTTAAATTCGTTGTTAAATAACATACGGATGTAAATAACATAAAAGGCGCTCGCAAGGGCGCCTTTTTTATTTGTTACAGTATAGACGCGATTAATCGCGTCTATACTCCCCTCCCTCAATCGCCTTCTCATACCTTATAATATTCGGATTATCCGGCGATAATTGCTTCAGTTCCGGCAGGATCTTTTTGGCCGACGGATAATCTTTAAAGAATATGCAGGCATAACATAGGGTATTCAGGTAATTAGGATCCGTATTATATTCACTGTATACCTTATTAAGATAGTATAATGCCTTCCGGTCCTTTTTCTGCAGCAGGATATCCCCCAGGAACCGGTTGGCGATGCTTGTTTCATGTATTTCATTGGCCCTGATAAGCAAAGCATATGCCTTGTCAACTTCGTTTGCCTGTAAATGCCTTGTAGCTTCATCGATGATCTTTCTGACATCAGCGGGTATATGCAGGACTACTTCCTTTTTGCCCTCACCTGCAGTCTGCCGGGATAAAATATCAGGGTTCTCACGATACAGTTTTTCAGCCTGCCGGGTTTCTCCGGTCTGGTTATAGGTTTTATAAAGCAAACTCAACAGGGTTTCTTTCCGGAATTCCGGATCTGTTTTTCTGGCCTCTTCAAGAAAGGGAACTGCCTTTTTAAAGTCCCCGTTTAATGCCCAGATTTCCCCGATCCTGCTTACCACATATATATCCCTGGTAATATCCAGGGATTTCCCATATACCGCCATAGCTTTTTCCGGCATTCCGGCCTGAAACAACAAATCCCCCGCCTCCATATAATTTTTCAGGTTATACGGTTCAATATTCAGGATAGCAGCATATTCACGATAAGCTTTTTCCGCTTCATTACGGGCCAGATAATACTGTGCCATCTTTTTATGGGCCGAAACCAGGTTGATTTCTTCGTATCTCACCGACTGGTAGGCCAGTGAGTCAATGATATTTTGCGGCTTATAATCATTCATAAAGGTGTTGACAACGGTATCAGGTCTGAATGGCCAGCCAGCTTTCAGTTTTTGCAGCAATATGTCGGCACGCATGCTGTCAATCGCGGTAAAACCCCAGTTCTTTCTGTACCAGGAGGAAGGTCTGAATTTTCCGGAATCCAGCCTTCCGATGATCCGGCTTTGAATGATGGCTGAGTAGAAGGCGTCGGCCATCAGAAAGTATCCCTCAATATTCGGATGCACATGTTCCGTCAGCAAGCCGTTGCCGATCAACCCATGGGGAGAGTTATCCTCAAATACATGGTTCATCGGAATCAGATGTGCGCCGTACTCACCCGACAAATCATGTACGATATCATTCATCTCCGACGGAGCCCTGAAACGGATGCAATCCAGGTCTTTGGCGAAATAATAGGATTTTTTGGCTTTTTCGAATTCACCATTCCTTTCAAAATCAAGCGCTTCTTCAAATACCCTGATGGATGACGGGTACTTGCCCGCAACCGATGATCCAAATGGGGGCACATCCTTAACGTTGCTCACCAGTTCACTGAAAAATACCGGGACTCCCTTCTTCCGTGCCTTTTTAAGAACCACTTTCATGTTTTTCCGGAAGTGCTCAAGGGCCAGATCATATAGTTTGCTTTTGTATGCTATATTTTTATCGGCCACGATAATTTCCATCAGCGTCGTGGTAGAAGCATCGGCCGGGCCTACCGCTGCTTTGTCTGCAAGAAGCCGCTGGATCCCGGAGATCAGATTGCGAACCAATTGGTATGTCTTAAATTCCAGCAATTTAAGATGAAGGACCTTGATCCACCTTATGCTGCCCAAAGCCTCTTTTGATCCTATGCCCAGCGCACCATAAAATTCATTCTGCCCTCCGTAAATAAGCAGGGCATCGGGTTCTTCTGCCAGTATCTCGCTGATCTTATCCTGGAAGGTATAGCTGTTGATGGCTGTCATGGCGGTATTAATGACCTCGATATGGCGGTCAGGATAGCTGTCCTGAAGCCTTTCCCGGAGTATCCTGGGAAACATAACACCTGAACCATAGGGAAATCCCACGGCAGTGGAACTACCGATGACAAAAATCCTGAAGCCGTTTTCAGGTTTATCTTTCAGGAATAGTTCATTGCCGGGGGTTGTGTATACAACATGGTTAAAATACTTTTTCCCAAAATCATGGTGGCATCTGCGGTAGGTTTTGTCATACAAACTGTAATCCTCAAAAAGGTTATAGTTGTCGCCATAATCTGCCAGGTTCAGCGATAATTCGAGCAGCATGATCACGATAAAGGGAAACAGGATCAGTATAACAGAGAAAAGCCATTTCCTTTTCAGGCTGATGTTTTTAGGGGTATTGTTTTCTTCCTGAACTGGGGTCATTTATTTTGTTTATTAATATTATGGCTGTAAATTTAGCTTTACTTTGACATATTGAATGTTATACCCGTTATATTTTTTAAGGAAGTCTTCAGGTTCCGGAGCCTGACAAACCGGTTAAGGAAACAAAAAAATGCTGCAGATTAAGGGGAAAAGCCCTGATAATTGTAATTAAATCAGATATCAGCATTATAATGAAAGGAAACAAATTGACAAAAAGGTTATTGCAGGAATTGATTCTAGGGGAAGAGGATTCAAAAACATTTGCAGAGATACTGGAATCGGATGAGATCAGTTCCATGATGGTTCATCAATGGAATGCTTCAGGCAAGACTGAAGTCCGGGTTGAATCAGTAAGGGATATGGATTACAGACGGATGTGGGAAAAGATCCGTCAGATCGTTGATGCTGATAAAAATGAGAAGCCGGCAACTATATTAACCTGGTCCCGGGAAATTGAAAAGCTCAGAAAAATAAACATGGTGATCCGGAGGCGTTACCGTGTGGCGCTGGGCATCGCAGCCAGTCTGCTCCTCCTCCTTGCGTTGGCCACCGTCAGGACAATAAGCACCAACCATTTATTCAGGAAAACCATTACGGAAAGCATTGCGCCCCTTGGGCAGAAATCACAACTGGTTCTGGCCGACGGTACCAGGGCATTCCTTAATTCCGGCACGGTCCTGCGCTATGATAACCATTTTGGAAAGAGGAACAGAAAAATCGAGCTGGTGGGGGAAGCCTATTTTGAAGTTACGAAGAACAGAAAAATACCTTTTATTATCCATACCTCCGATATTGAAATAAAGGTGCTGGGCACAAAATTCAATGTTACGGCTTATCCGAATGATCCGGTCATTGAAACCTACGTTACCGAAGGCAAAGTTAATGTCAGGGATATGAACAGCGAAAAATCGCTCATTCTCGTGGCCCATCAGAAAGCATCCTTTTTAAAGGAGAAAAAGTTACTGACCCTCAGTGAGGTCCATGCTGATAATCTGACAAGCTGGAAGGAGAACATCCTTTATTTTGATAATGAAAATTTCCGGAACATCATCAAAAAACTGGAACGCTGGTATGATGTCTCCATCAGTCTTGAGGGCAAGGACTCGATAGACGACCGGTTTACCCTGACCATTAAGGATGAGAGCCTCAGGGAAGTGCTTGATCTGATAAGACTTACCACACCCATGCATTACAAATTTGAGGAGGGTAAAGTGACCATTGTTTATTCAGAACGCTAAGCGGAAATCCGCCTGAATTAGTCATAACGCTGTATTAACTATACTTATTAAACGACTAACCGATATGAAAAAACAATTAACCAATCTGCAACGAAAAATCAGGAAACTTTTGCTGAAAAGCTTCATCGCGGTACTGATGTTTTTTGCCCTGGCCCCTGTGGGTTTTTCGGCAAATATCAATCCTGATGAAGAGATCCGTTTGAAGATTCAAAACGGAAATATTAAGGAAGCCCTTAAAGAAATTGAAAGTCAGTGCAATTTTACTTTCATTTACAATGATGCTTATGTTAATGTAAACCAGCTCATTTCAATTGATTGCGCCGACAAGCCGCTGAATGAGTTACTGGATGAAATCCTGACCGTTCGAGGGATCAAATTCACCTTTATCGACAATCATATTGTTCTTACGGATGCCTCCGGCAGGCAGGAGATCATAAAGGTCAGCGGAAATATCCGTGACGCTGAAACGAACGAAGTACTGCCCGGGGTAACCATCGTTGAAAAGGGCACGTCAAACGGAACCATAACGGATATGGATGGTAACTTTACCATCTCGGTGCCCGAAACCAGTACCCTGCTGATATCCTATGTTGGTTATGGTACCCAGGAGATTAGCGTCGCAGGTGTCAGCGGCATTATTTCAGTCTCGATGAAACCTGAGATGGTAAGCCTGTCAGAGATCGTCGTTATCGGTTACGGATCCGTTAAGAAAAGTGACCTTACGGGTGCCGTATCCTCCGTTTCGGCGGATGACCTCAGGCAAAACATCGGATCGGGAATTGATCAGGCCTTACAGGGTAGGACTGCCGGCGTATCGGTAACCACCAACAGCGGCACCCCGGGAGCATCTCCTTCGGTGAGGATCAGGGGCATGGGGACCATCACCAATCCCAATCCGTTCTATGTGGTTGATGGAATGCCGGTCTCGGCCGAAACGGTGGGAGGATTAAATCCGGGCGATATTGAATCACTGGAAATACTCAAGGATGCTTCATCCGCTGCCATATACGGAGCAAGGGCTGCCAACGGTGTTGTGCTGATCACCACCAAAAAAGCCAAAGCAGGCCAGTCGAGCGTAACTTTCGATGCCTATACCGGCGTGCAAAGCATAGCAAAAAAATATGAGCTCATGAACGGCACGGAGTGGGTTACCATGCACAATGCCATCGGTGATCCATGGCAGGACAGTTCAACCGTGGTCAACACCGACTGGCAGGATGAGATTTTCCGCAAGGCCAATGTTTCCAATATTCAGCTTTCCTTTTTAAACGGATCTGAAAAAACAAATTATGCCATTGTAGGGAATTATTTCAAACAGGACGGCATCGTGAAAGGATCCTCCTATGACCGTTACAGCCTCAGGATCAACTCCTCTTCCGAAATTAAAAAATGGCTGACTATCGGCGAGAATATCAGTTTTGCGCATGCCAATCAGAACCTGATACCCGAGCAGGATGAATATACTTCGGTGATCATTCAGGCACTGACCATTGACCCGATAACACCGGTTTATACCCCTGAAGGAAATCCGTCCGCGGCGGTATTTAATAACATAGGTAACCCGGTCGGGGCCATTGAGCGGAATCATAATGAACTGAGAACCGATCAGTTACTGGGGAATGCATACGTTGAGATCAGGCCATTATCATGGCTGTCATTCAAGTCAAGCGTTGGCCTGGAATTAGCCAGGTATCAGAATGAACAATTCATTCCTGAATTCGTGGAATCTGCAACGATACAATCAAGCCAGACCATACTTTCCAATGGCCAATATGATATCAGTAATTTACTGTTTGAAGAATTGGTTACCTTTCAAAAGGTATTCCGCGATAAGCACGACGTGCAGTTTCTGGTCGGATATACAAGGCAGCATTCCCAATACAGGATGGCACTCAGCACCACTGCCAGCGTACCCGAAAATTCTGATCTGTGGTTTATTTCCAACGGAAATTATGATCCCCAGGTATACCGGTATGAAGATATTGCAGGGCAGTTAAGTCCACTGTCATTCCCTTATAATTTCAGAAGAGTGCCGACAGATGCAGCCATGGTATCCTACCTTGGCCGGTTAATCTATTCCTTCAACGGAAAATATGACCTTACAGCCTCTGTCAGAAGGGACGGATCGAGCAAGTTCGGGCCCAACAACCGTTGGGGTAACTTCCCGTCCTTTGCCGCAGGATGGAAGATCAGTGAAGAGTCCTTCTTTCCGAAAACCGATGTGCTGAACTTCTTAAAATTACGCGTCGGCTGGGGCATGCTGGGCAATCAGGAAATCGGGGATTATGCATCCTTTACCACGGTCAGCTCCGGCATGGAATATACATTGGGACCGGGTGGTGCACAGGTAATGTACGAGGGTGGTGCGCCCAGAAGCTTTGCCAATCAGGATATCAAATGGGAATCCACGGAGCAGTTGAATATCGGACTGGATGGAAACCTGCTGAGGTATAAACTGACTTTCAATTTTGACTATTTTATCCGGAAAACCAAAGATATGCTGGCCCAGGTTCCGGTTCCCGGCGTGGCTGGTATCATGGATCCGCCTTATGCCAATGTCGGTTCCGTCTCCAATAAAGGATTTGAAATCAACCTTTCCTATCGTAACATGGAAGGGGCGTTGAAATATGGTATCGGAGGTAACCTGGGAGCCTTTAAAAATGAAGTGATCAGCCTGGGTGAGGGACAACCCATTAATTCTGCCAATTTCAGGTCAGGCTATTTGCTTGCCCGCACCGAAGTAGGACATCCGATTGCTTCTTTTTACGGCTATAAAACCGACGGCTATTTTCAATCACAGGCTGAAATCGATTCACTGAATGTAATAGCAAGAGCGGCCACAGGCTATACCTTTGACGGAGCACGCGTAAGACCGGGAGATGTTAAGATGGTAGACCTGAATGGTGACCATATCATAACCGATGCTGACAGAACATTCATCGGCAGTCCGCATCCAAAATTCAGCTATGGTGTTAATGTCGATCTTGAATTCAGGCATTTCGACCTGAGTATATTCGGCCAGGGAGTATACGGCAATGATGTATTCATGGCTACGATCTATTACCTTGAGAGTGGCGGTGGTTACTGGAACACCTTGACCACCATGAAGGATTACTGGCAAAAGGAGGGCGATCAGAGCGCTGTGCCGAGGCTCGGACTTTCGCCACAGGATAAGAACCTGCGTATGTCTGACCGGTACGTGAAAGACGGCAGCTTT
>Ga0105100_10000132_pt1 | contig 41505 bp, 28 predicted proteins | sample PPLLak12cMay2015_2_FD_87033 | JGI IMG/M metagenome (GOLD analysis project Ga0105100, IMG submission 87033) | Freshwater sediment microbial communities from Prairie Pothole Lake near Jamestown, North Dakota, USA - PPLs Lake P8 Core (1) Depth... | ecosystem: Environmental > Aquatic > Freshwater >... | reverse complement strand
CACCAATGCGATAAATCCAAGGGTTGCTTCCGAATGTCGCGACAAATGACGTATCTCCTTGCAGGTCAATAGGATACAGCAGTTCTTAGCCTCGTGTTCTGTACAGATTCTTATGAGGAACCGGATAATGTTTGCGTCCCTCAACACGTGCCCAGGCGGTACCGGTGGCCAGGCAAATGTTTGCAGTTTGCAGTGGGATGGTCCAGTTGTCGGGCAGGTCGAGGTGTTCGAGATTGCGATTGGAAAGTGTAGCAAGGGAAAAGGCCTCTGATGTATGGCCCGAGGGGAAGCTCTTGTTGTCAAGGCGGTCTGGGCGGGTACGAGAGAAAGCGTGTTTCAGGCCACGGGTTGCGGCTTTGGTTGCTCCCCATGCGGCTAGCTCGACGGCAGGGTGTTTGAACTTTGCGTATATTGGATTTTCCGGATCGTTTGGGTCGTCACGGAACATGGTGGCGGTGCAGGTGCCGATGGTCTCAAACTGGAGTATGCGTTTGAAAGTGTCGCTGGCATCCCTGGCGTTTTGTTCGGAGCCGAAGACAGGGTTGTGTTTGGCGGCCCAGTTCGAGACTCTGTGGTCGAAGTCGTCGATAGCGAAGATGCCGACGCCGGCTAAAGGAACTAAGGTGTTCCAATTGAAGAACGCCTTATGTGCGGCGCGGCAGAGATTCTGTAATTCTTTGTCGGCAGTCTGCCGCCAAGTGAGTGTGTTGCCGGTCGATCCGGCGCAGCCAGCGAGGAAGAGGGCAACTGTGATAATTAAGCAGGTTTTAAGTGATCTTTTCATGATGTAGTTCGAAAGTCATGTTTTTGTGGTTGCGAAATTAACCTCTGCATATTATAGCAGATTGTCTGGTCTGGGGCAACATTTGACAAGAAATTCGGCGATTTTACATTTGTGGCCGGTAGTTCTGGCTGTTGCTATTTGGTGGGAATCGAATATAATTGTTTGTTATGGAAGTGCGCAGCAGAGAAATCGATAGAAACTTCGAGATCGTCAGTGAGTTTTCGCCGGCGGGCGATCAACCTGGGGCGATTGAAGGTCTGTATGAGGGGCTGAAGGGGAATCGGCGGTTTCAGACTCTGATGGGGGTGACCGGCTCGGGTAAGACCTTTACGATGGCGAATGTGATCGAGAAGTGGCAAAGGCCGATGCTGGTGGTCAGTCATAATAAGACACTGGCGGCACAACTCTATGAGGAGTTCAAGGAGTTGTTTCCTCATAACGCGGTGGAGTATTTTGTCAGCTATTACGATTACTATCAGCCGGAAGCGTATATACCGCAGCGTGACATATATATCGAGAAGGATGCCTTACGGAATGATGATATTGACCGGTTGCGGCTGAGCACTACGACGTCGCTGATAAGCCGATCGGATGTTATTGTTGTGGCTTCTGTTTCGTGCATTTATGGGCTGGGTTCGCCGGAAGATTACAAGGAAATGGTGGTGCCGCTACGGGTGGGGTTGACGGTGGAACGTAAGGATCTGCTGCGTGGGTTAACGGATATTCGTTACGAACGCAACGATTTTGGTTTTGAACGCGGCAAGTTTCGGGTGCGCGGCGATGTAGTGGAAGTGTGGCCGGCATACGAGGAATTTGCGGTACGGGTGGAGATGTTCGGTGATGAGATCGAGAAGCTTACCTTGATTAATCCGGTCAGCGGCGAAGGGCTGGCCCAGGAAAAACAGTTGTTCGTTTATCCGAGTCAGCATTATGTTATGCCGGAAGGGCGGGTGGAGGCGGCGCTGAAGAGTATCGAGGAGGAACTGGAACAGCGGCTGGGGCAGTTTCGCAGTGAGGGGAAGCTTCTGGAGGCGCAGCGGCTGAGCGCACGGACGCGTTACGATATGGAGATGATCCGTGAGGTCGGTTATTGTAGCGGGATCGAGAACTATTCGCGTCATCTGGCGGGGCTGGAGGCGGGTGCACGGCCTCATACGCTGCTGGATTATTTTCCCAAGGATTTCCTGGTGTTTATCGATGAGTCGCATGTTACCGTGCCCCAGTTGCGAGCTATGTATGCGGGTGATTTCAGTAGAAAAAGCGTGCTGGTTGAACACGGTTTTCGTTTACCCAGCGCGATGGACAACCGTCCTTTGCGTTTTGAAGAATTCGAGTCGCTGGTGAACAATGTGATTTTCGTGAGTGCGACGCCTGCTCCGTATGAACTGGAAAAATGCGAAGGACATATTGTCGAACAGATTGTGCGGCCTACGGGTTTGGTGGATCCGGAGATTCGTGTCGAATCGGCAAGCGGGCAGGTGGGGCATCTGCTGGAGGAGATTGAAAAACGAGTCGCCCGGCGAGAACGCGTGTTGGTTACGGTCCTGACCAAGCGGCTGGCGGAAGACCTCAGCGGTTATATTCGTGAGAAGGGGGTTCGCTGTCAGTATTTGCATAGTGAAGTTAATACACTGGAGCGGATCGAGATTTTGCGTCAGTTACGATTGGGTGAGTTTGATGTTATTGTGGGCGTTAATCTGCTACGGGAGGGACTCGATCTGCCGGAAGTATCGCTGGTTGCGATACTGGATGCCGACAAGGAAGGGTTTTTACGAAGTGAAACATCGCTGGTTCAGACAATCGGTCGTACCGCTCGTAATGTTAACGCTCTGGTGATTCTCTATGCGGACCGTGTGACCAATTCGATGCAGCGGGCCATTGACGAGACCAACCGTCGTCGCGAGTTGCAGAAGCAATATAACACGGAACACGGTATTACGCCGGAAACTATCCGTAAGGCTATTCGCAATAGTTTTGAGGTTGAATTGCAGGCCCGCCGTGTGGCGCAGGAAGCTCTTACCCATGACCAGCAGGAATATGAACGGGAAGAACTTCTGGCGATACTGGAAAAAGAGATGCTGGCCGCGGCTGAGGCGCTGGAATTTGAAAAGGCGGCTCAAATTCGTGATCAGATAGAAGAGATACGGGAAGCTCCGGAAGTGGATGGCGGCAAAAAAAGGGGAAAAGGGTATCGTAAGAGTAAAACAGGACCACGAGCTTAAAAAGATGGGATGGTTATGCAGGTACCGAAATTGGAAAGTTATTTGTCGTTGATAGAGATGGCGAAGAGGGAGGATCTGGGCGCAGGTGATGTGACGTCGGAGGCGACGATTGAGGCTGATCGGCAGGGCAGGGGGGCGATAGTGTTTTTGGAAAAGGGGATACTGTGCGGTATGTCGGTGGTGGAGGGGGTGTTGAGGTGTTATGATAAAAAGCTGGTTCTGGAGGAATCTCTCGATGATGGTGAGTCGGTGGCTGGCGGAACGGTTGTTGGTGTGGCGGTGGGAGGGATGCGGTCTATATTGGCGGCGGAACGGGTGGCACTGAATTTTTTGGGTCGGCTCAGCGGGATCGCCACCAGTACGGCGGAATATGTTGCGGCGGTGAAGGGGACTGGGGTAAAAATATGCGATACGCGCAAGACGACGCCAGGCTGGCGGGAGCTGGAGAAGTATGCGGTTCGCTGCGGTGGGGGGGTAAACCATCGGTATGGCCTTTATGACGCGGTTCTGATAAAGGATAATCATCTGGCGGCGTTGGGTAAGTGTGATCTGCGGCAGGCAGTAGCGGAAGCGGTTAAAAAAATAGGGGCGGGGCAACGGGAGGCGGCCTTTATTGAGGTGGAAGTGGACAGTCTCGAACAACTGCGGTTGGTATTGCAGGTTGAAGGTGTGGATATGGTGCTGCTGGATAATATGACGGAGAGGCAACTGCGGGAGGCGGTGGCGATTCGGGACGAAATGGGCCTGGGCGGCAAGGTTCTGCTGGAAGCTTCCGGCGGCGTTACGATGAGTAATGTGCGCCAGATAGGGCGGACGGGTGTCGATCGCATTTCAGTAGGGGCTCTTACGCATACGGTCAGAAGTCTTAATGTTGGTCTGGATTTAATGTAAAAATGAATGTCGGGTTACTACAATTGCTGAAGAACAATCGCGGCAACTGGCTTACTATGGAGGCGATCGCGGGGAGCCTGGAATCAGGGCCGTCGGTTGTGCTGGGTGAGATCGAGAAGCTGCGGCAAATAGGTTATTTGATCGAGGCGGTTCCGGCGTATGGATTTCGTCTGTCTGGTTGCGGGCAGAAATTCAACGCCGATCTTATCGAGCATGGTTTGGGAACCAAGCGGATTGGGCGTAAGGTACTGGTATATGAATCGACCAACAGCACCAACGATGTTGCCTGGCAGTATGCTATGGAGGGGGGTTGGGATGGGCTGGCAGTTTTTGCCGAACATCAGCGCGGTGGTCGCGGCCGATCTCAGAATCGCTGGGTCAGCCCGGCGGGGAGCGGTATTTTGTGTTCGGTGCTGCTGGAGGATATGAGTCGCGATATGGGTGAGAAGCTGACTCTGCTGGCGGGTTTGAGCGCGGCGGAGGCAGTGGAAGATGTTTGCTCGATAAGAACGCGTATCAAATGGCCCAATGATGTGAGCGTTTCGGGTAAGAAACTGGCAGGGGTGATGGTGGAATCGCGAAAGATTGACAACGCTTTCACTTATGTGATCGGTATCGGTATAAACTGTCTGCAAAGCCGGGACGATTTTGAGGGGGAACTTGGTAATACGGCTGTTTCGATCCGACAACTGACCGGCGGCGATGTCGATCGTTTGCAACTGGCTGAGCGGCTTTTGGGGCGGTTAGATTATTGGCTGTCGGTAGTTAACGGTGAAGTGCCCGGTCAGCAGGTGAAAGGACTGCACGATGAGTGGCTTTGTCGCTGCGATGAGGTTGGTCGCAGGATAACTTTGGTAAGCAACGGCCAGTCCTATACTGGCAGGGTGGTCGATGTCAGTGTGGCGCAGGGTTTGCTGGTGCAACTTGACAATGGTGCAGTGAAAGTGTTCGATTCCGCTACGACCATTGTGATGAGTAGATGAGTAAATGGGTAGAGGGGTGGATGAGTAGTAGTGTTAAGCTGCAAACTCATAAGGGATTGGTATAAAATTGTCCAATAGTGTTACAAACCGTAATTGCTTTTATGTGATCAGTTTTGTCATAGGTTTTTGCGCTGCCGGCAGTTTGTGTGGTTTTTGGGGTATTTCGGAGTTTATGGTTGGTGGGGGGGCTGTCGAGAGGTTTGTGTTTTTCGCGGTGGTGTTTGGTTCGGTGTATGCGGGTTTAATGAGCCCGCAATGGCTGATTCGGTTACTGACGGTGATGGCGGGTAGAGCGAGATGGTTGCTTACCCGGCAAGGCCGAGGCCAGGATCGAGAGCGTCTTTGGCTGCCCGGCGGCGGGGTGGACATTCAGGTAGTGAGCATCGCTCTGGCGGGGAGCATCCTTCTCTGGTCGTTTATATCGATTGGTCCTACCTTATTGGGGGGGTCATTGGAGAATTTGCAGGATTGGTTCGGGCAGCGTTTTTTTTTGGGCGTTGTCGCTTTGCGGATACTTGATATTGGTTTGTTGGTAATATTGTTATTTCCAGTCTGGGTTTTGGGCGGAATTATGTTGGTTGTTCTGTATCGGCTGGCGCTTTCGATTGGGGATGAGACGAAACAGGCTGGCCTGGAAAACAAGTTGCCAGCTTTGTTGATGCTGGGTCTGGGGGCAGGGGTTTTTTGCTGGGGCTCGGTGGTGGCAAGATATACAGGAGCGTGTTTGCTTGTGTGGCTTTCGCATTTGGTGGGGTTGGGTGGAGCGTTGTTTTTGATTGTTTTCTTACCTGTAATTGCCGGCAAGAGTAAAAACATAAATTACGAGTCAGGTTCTGTGCTGCCGGAACGTGTTGCTCCAGGCAGGACAGCGGTAATTATGATAATTGTGTTTTGTGGAGCGATGATCGGGGTGTGGGCGCCTTTATGGAAACATTTATCAGTTCTGATTCCGTGGGGTGGTGGTGATGTTCATACGTGTTTGTTTCTGGCGGTTTTGGCTGTGGGTTCCTATTTTGCGGGACGGGGCGGTGGTTTGTTTTCGTCGGTTCGGGCCAACCTGGCCGTTGCTTTATTGGTCTGGTCGGGGCTGTGCCTGTCAGGTGTGGCTGTTTTGTCGGCGATTTGGCTGTGTTTTCGCAGGATCGAACATACGGATGTGTGTTGGTTTTTGATTGTGGGGCTGTGGGCGATAGTGCTGGCGAAGACGGCTGTTTTAGGTTCGATCATAACCTATAGTAAGCGGATGGCGCAAGAGTTGGCGATAAGTCGATCTCTGGGATGGGCTTTTTGGCTTGGGCTGTTGGGGGCGGGTATTATTCTGGGGTGGTATGTGGGTGTTTTTATTTTTTTACCTCGTTATGGTTCACTTATGGTGGTTCTGGTTTTGATTCTGGCTTCTCTGATGGTGAGTGGATTGATGGCTATCTATCAGTCCGAAGTCAGTCTGGTTTCGCGTCGTGTTATAATTTTGGCGGGTTTCGTTTTGGTTGCGTGCAGTAGTTTCGTGGTGCCCTGGGCGGCAAGAAACTGGCTGTGCGTATCTGTTTCCAGGAGTTCGGCGATTGTCAGTGAGGGCGGTGACGGCGCGTGGGCTTTGTTGGGTGGTTCCGATAATGGGGGTGTTCAAAGTCTCGATCTACGTCGATATTGGCAGGATCGCTGTCTAGGTGATTTTGATTCGGCTCAGGGTAATTATCTTCGGATGCAGAAGATACTTGCTTCGAAAGGCAATAAAAGGGTGCTGATGATCGGTTTTGAAGAAAACTTATGGCCGTTACCACAGGCGGGCGATGCGATCCATATTGATTATTTATTGAATCGAACTCTTGCCGGCCGTTTGCGGCGGTATGAGCTTGCCCGTCGGGAACAATTTTTCGTGGCAGGTCGTTCCGGAGCGAATATTATCGATATTCCGGTACATTTGTGGCTTCGGTGCAATCAAAATCGCTATGATCTTATTTGGCTGCGTTTTAATGACATGGACGGACGGGGGCACAGGAACGACGTTGACATCAGACGATGGCGACAACTACGGGGGCGGTTAGCTTCCTGTGGAATAATGTTAGTACAGTTCGACTGTTCAAAAGGTCAAACGTTTTCGTCGTTTCCGATAGCCCCTAAGCTCTCGGCGGTTTTCGGTCCCTACGGTGGGATATTATACCCAACTGCATCATTGGCGAAGGATAAGGGCACTGACGAGAGAAGGGCAGGGGCGGGAGTGTTCCTGGTGGTTTTTGCGGGCGAGGAATCATGGAATAATTTTCTTAGGGTACACAGATATCCATTTGATTTGATTTCGTGTAAGGGGCGTCCTATAACCATTCAAGGGATCAACGGGCTTTTTACTCGTTTCTAGAGTTTTCTACGGCATATCGATCCAGGGCGTCGAGGCATAATTCCGCTAATATCTTCTTTATTGTATTTTTCGCTAGAATCGTTCTATCTGTTATTATTGGCACAGTTGATAACTCTTTTATGTTCGAGTAACGATTGTATCGATTATGTAACAGAAAGTCATGGAATAAGCTCTAAAAAACTTAATAAAAAGGGGTTCGTTTTTTTGACTATCTTCGATTTTGATATTACTTTTGCTGTGATGATTAAGAAATCGTTGAACAAAACAAGCCAACCCGACTATGAAACATGGTCCATGTCAAACGAAATCAAACAAAAAGTTGTAATAACGGGGTGTTAAGAAAAGCGCAAGTAAGGGTGAGCCGATAAGATAAGTGAAGGTGAACCGATAAGATGTGTAGAGTTTACATTAACATACTAAATAGCTGCGTGAGATGCAGGCCGGCGTTTCGGCGGCAGCAGAGGAAGGGGGACGTAATTTCGCGCGGGTGGCGTTTAGTACGCGGTCCGCCCGGCCGGTGAGAATTATCACCGAGGCGCACAATGACAGGTTGTTAGAGTAGATTAGGTTGTTTGTGAAAAGACAGTTTTAGTAAAGTAATGTATTTTTTATATGGTGCGTCAGCACCGGAGGGACGAGAGATGAAAAATCGTAAAAGTGGTTTTACTTTGGTTGAAATTTTGATTGTTGTGATTATTCTTGGTATTCTGGCGGCGATCGTTATTCCGCAGTTTACGGACGCCTCCACATCTGCCAAAACAAATGCTTTAGAGAGCAATTTGCAGATGTTGCGATCACAGTTTGAGTTGTATAAGGTTCAACATGACGATACTTATCCGTGGGATGATGGAACTGGCGCCCTTGACACTAACGCTAATATCGCGACCAAATTGACGACAACAATCGATGGTTTGGGACCTTATATGCAGTCGGTACCTGGCAATCCATTCTGTCCGGCACACGATCCAGTAGTTTTTGCCGCCGCGGCTGCCGATGACGGCACTGTTGACTGGGCTGTAGATGCGGCTACTTTGGCAATCACCGACGGGTATACAGGTCACCCGTAAGCGACTTTGTTATCGGAATTGTTAATCGAGATTTAGTATTCAGGGAGTAAGTATTGGTTTATTAGTATTGAAAACGATGGCCCGGCAGCCCGATAGATCGTTGCCGGGCCATTTTTCGCCCTGTTTTAGGCAATTGCCGGTGAGGTGTAGTATGGCTAGATTGTGTGTTAAAAATTGTTTTATGCCTGCGGCCTCAAAGAAGAAGGGTTTTACCCTGATTGAGATTTTGATTGTGGTAGTTATCTTGGGGATATTAGCATCTGTCATCATTCCTAAATTTTCCAATGCCAACATGCAAGCCCGCGAGAACATGCTGCTTGAGAATCTCCGCATTCTGCGGACCCAGATCGCTACGTACCGCGCTCAGCACTGGGATGTATCGCCCGGTTATGATGCGGCGACGGGCAATCCGGGCGAGCAGACCTTTCTCGATCAGATGACTACGTTCACCGATGAAAAGGGCAATACCAGCGATGAGGGGTCGGCCGTTTTTCAATATTGTCCCTATTTGAGCAGGATGCCGGAAAACCCGTTGAATAATTTATCGAGTATAATGGTGATAGCTGACGACGTTGCCTTACCGGTTGCGCCCGATAACAGTACGGGCTGGATTTATAAGCCGAGTGAAATGGTTATCAGGGCCAACTCACCGGGTAGCGGCATAAATTCTCGCGATTACTATAAATATTAAGTGGATTTTTGCAAGAGATCAGTATTAACAAGCAAATATTTTTATACAGGAGAAAAACGATGACTGTCACTGTGGATAATTATACCAGGGTCCTGTTGACTGTTTTAACGGTTCTGCTTCTGGTGGTTGCGGTGGGTCTTTGGTTCGAGACGCCGACTACGGTTCCGTCTGCCTATGGCAGGGTGCCTGATTCGGGGGAGCAGTTGAACCAGCTTATTGGGAAAGTGGACAAGATAGACACATCCCTTGGCGAAATTAGTCGCCTGCTCACTTCGGGCAAAATTAAGGTACAAGTGGTTTTGCCTCCGGAGGAGATAACAGCAACCCCTACACCACCGGTAGAGAAATAAATGTCCAGGTCTGTATATGACAATTCCAGATCAGCTTTCACTTTGGTCGAAATGCTGGTTGTTGTTCTTATCATTGGTGTGGCCGTGACGGTGATCATACCAATGATAGGCAACTGCAACGATTTTAAGGTTGCCACAGCGGCGCGGCAATTGGTTGGAGCTTTGCTTTATGCTCAGACCAAGGCGATATCAACGCAGCAGCGACATCGAGTGGTGTTTGACATCGCGGGCAATAATTACAAGATTGAAGTCCAAAACCCTGACGGCAGCTTTAGTGTTATTACCCATCCGACTAACAAATCGCCCTACCAGATAAATTTCAGCGAAATTAGCGAACTGAAATCCGTGACAATTGACGACTCGGTCGATTTCGGAGGTGAGAGCACGGTCTGGTTCGACAGTTTGGGTGTTCCTTATAGTGGTGACGCAGTAGCGGTATCGCTGACGGCACAGGGTGATGTGACCGTCAGTGCCGGGAGCGAAAGCCAAACCATAAGCGTCGCGCCGGTGACTGGCAGAGTGAGCATTAATTAATTATCCCCGGGCAGTCAAAGTGGGCAGGCTTTGCCGTGTAGTTTGTGTTCGTATGAGTGGCGCGTGGCGGAAAGGTACGACCGATAACTGTATAGTTATAACTGAATGAAATATTATTGATTGACGGAGGATGTGATTGGGTGACATTTTGGGTGTGTATTGTGGTTTTTGAGATCAGCAAATCGGCTTGAAATTAGTATGTTCAGCCATCTTCGATGCTGGTCGATATTGGTTGTGTATGAAAGGAGAAAGAGATGAAAAATTGTCTAATGTTAATTGTTGTTGGAATTTTACTGTTGGTACAACCTGCCGGCGATCTATACGGACAGGATCCGGACGAAAGTTCTCCGGCCGTTGAAACATCTTCTTCCACGATAGAGATCGCGAAGGCCAATGCCGAAGGGATAGTTCCCTCAATTGTAGTTGACGGTCCCATTCTGAACTTTCTTAAGTTGGTTAGCATTGCCACTAACAAGAATATTGTTCCGTCAAGCAAGGTTCGTGGAGATGTTTCGGCCAGTCTTTTCAACGTAACATATATGGAGGCGATCGATGCTATTCTTAGTAGCAATGGTTTTGCGTACGAGGAGGACGGCCCGTTTATTTTTGTCTATACCAAGAAAGAGCTGGACGAAATAAAGGCCGCGGCCCGCAAGACGGTCTCTCAGATGTTTCCTTTGAATTACATCGCTGCCAAGGACGCTCGGAGCATTATCGAACCGCTCAAAAGCGATGCGGGTATAATAACCGTATCGCCGGAAGGCTCCGTCGGCGCTGCCGGAACTGGTTCCGGTGAGAATTGGGCCGGAAGTAATTTCATTATTGTTAATGATTATCCTGAGTATGTCGCAGCTATAGAAAAGGCACTCAAATTCGTTGACAAACGCCCGTCTCAGGTATTGATCGAAGCGACAATTCTTGTGGCCACCCTGAACGATGAGAATAAATTGGGCATTGATTTTAATGTTTTGGGAGGTGTAGATTTCGAGACGCAGAACGGTGTTCTGGGGCCTCCAATAAACGAGTCAATTACAGTTTCGGAGACAGGGAGCGAATCCTCAACCGACGCCAGCAACCGTCTGTCGGGAACAACGGTGCAGGCTGGTTTAACTAACGGCGCCTTGTCGGTGGGCGTGGTCAAGGGCAACATCGGTGTTTTTATCAATGCGCTTGAAACCGTGACCGATGTGGTTACTCTGGGCAATCCCAAGGTCCTTACCCTGAATCGTCAGGAGGGTGAGATTATTGTCGGTAACGAGACCGGTTACATCGATAGCATCGAAACTACCTCAACAGCGTCCACCTCATCGGTGAAATTTCTGAAAACCGGTGTGCAGTTGAACTTTACCCCTTATGTGATGGACGATGGCTATATTCGCATGGAGTTGAATCCGGAAGACAGTGACGGTGGTCTTGGCGCAGCGGATCTGCCGTTCAAGAAAACCACAGAAGTGACGACCAACGTGCTGGTCAAGGACGGACATACAATTGTCATTGGCGGCCTTTTCCGTGAGAGTACCAGTCTGGGTCGAAGCCAGGTTCCACTGGCGGGCAACATTCCTCTGCTGGGTCAGCTATTTAAGAGCACTACCGACAGAAACACCAAGGAAGAAGTTGTCTTTCTGATTACACCACGTATTGTCAAGGATGAGATTGATTATGCGATGGCCGAGGAAGTTATGGATACGTGCAATCGTCTAATGCTGGGCGCCAGAGAAGGCATGTTTGGGTTGTCGCGAGATCGTATCGCCACAGCTCATTATCGTCGTGCCCGAGAAGATCAAGAAGCGGGTCGGCCTAAGGATGCCCTGTGGAATGCTAGTTTGGCCGTCCATGCCAGTCCGACCTTTCTCGATGCCCTGAGGCTTCAGGACGAACTGCGTGCAGAAGAGATTTATGCAAATGAGACAGGCAGTATGCGCGAATTCATGCGTCGCCTGATCGAGCTTGACAAAGAAAATTTGTAACAAAACCCAGAACCGGATTTTAAGCCTTCGGAGGCAAATGATGAAACGTTTATCAGCGTTGGCGTTGACCGGAATTGTTCTGCTGGTCGGCTGTCAAAACCAACATCTTAAGAACAAGCAGGAAGCTCTGTCGCGTTGGAACGAGAGTCGTGTCCAGTTGACAGTTGATATAGCTCATCAGCAGTTTCGCTCGGGTCAGCTCGAGAAAGCGACCCAAACGGTTCAACAGGCGATACAGATTGATGGGCAATATGTTCCGGCACACCTGCTGTTGGGACAGATTTATCTCGAACAGAATCGCATTATTCCGGCACAGCAGTGTTTTGAAACATGTCTGGAGCTACAGTCATCTCATGCCGAGGCGAATTACAATCTTGGTATCGTCCTGGAAAAGCGTGGTTTGACCGAGCGGGCTATGGATTGTTATAAGATCGCCTGGGAGGCCCGGCCGGGGCATTCTCCTTATCTGTTGGCGTTGGTCGAAACGCTTGTTGAGCAAAATAAGCTGCAGCAAGCGTTGGATCTTCTGGTCGGATACATTAACAACAACGAGGGCGATGCTTCTGTTTATGTTGCGGCGGGGAATATACTTGTCGCACTGGATCGGTCCGCTGAGGCGGTAGGGATGTTTCGCGATGCGGCAAGCCTGGCTCCAGAAAATGAGGCGATTACCGAGTCGCTGGCTTTTGCACTTCTCAAAGCCGATCGGGCGAGTGAGGCGCTTAGTCTGTTCGAACGGCTGGAGGAACAGGCCCAGCAGAGTGCACGTCCGTTTAGTTGGTCAAACCGATTGGCTATGGGAGACTGCTATATGAAGCTGTCTCGTTTTTACCATGCTCAGCGTTGTTTTGAATATGTCATCGAGCATGACGGGGCTAATCCTGCGGTATGGACCCGGCTGGCACAAACAGCGATGGCACGTGATGATCTCAAACAGGGGCGAGTCTGGGCCGAGAGGGCACTGACGCTGAAACCCGATTATCCGGACGCTTTGACTGTCTTGGCGTACATTGCCTTTAAGCAACAGGAATATCAACAGGCCGAGGAAATCCTTCGTCGGATTATTGCCGATGAGGATGATAACGGGCTGGCTCATTGCCTTTTGGGTCAGGCGCTCGAAGCTCGCGGTCAGATTGAACAGGCCGAGGCTTGTTATAGACGCGCTCTGGAGATTGATCCTCAGGATCGGCTGGCGCAGAAACTAACATCGGCGATTGAAAACACTCGGATAGGTGAAAAAGCGACCCATGACAAATTGTGATATATATTACAGTTACCGATTAATTTTGCGCAGGGGGCAATGAAATTGTTTTTGACGCGCAGATTAGTTTTAACATTGTTGGTTTTGATTATTCTGGCCGGTAATATTGCCTTTTTGATTGCGCAATTTCCGTTGGCCCAGTCTTCATCCATGGTTCGCTGGTTTTTCTGGCTTATATACGCTTTGGTAACCATTGTAGCTGCGGTTTCGATCGAGCTTATCCGACGTCGTTATGTTCTTGCTATTGGTCGCATCCGGGATCAGCTCCGGCAGTTCGAACAGGCCGACCGGATTGGTATGATTATGGTGGATGTGGACAACGAGTTGGCTGATCTGGTAACCGAGATAAATCATTATCTTACCAACGTCAGATTTCGGTTTGAACGAGACGATCTCGAGCACAAGGAACTACAACTACAGGCCAGTGTTTCTGAAACCGAAACACGTCAGGTCGAGGCGGTGATTTTCAGTATTTCCGATGCGGTAATTGTCACTGACAAATATGACGAGTTGCTGATGGCCAATGAGGCGGCTCAGGAGCTTTATGACTTTTGTCTTGACCGAAACTATCGTTCGCCAATAGACCAGGTTATTAATGACGATGATTTGTTAGGGCTTATTCGCCGTGGCCATCGGGAGAGAAGCAAAAACATCATCTGCCAGTTTGAGCGGGTTCATCCGGTAAGCGGCAAAAAGCTCGATCTGAAAGTTCTGTTTTCCTGTGTGCTCGACGCTGACGGGCAAGTGATTGGCGGGGTGGTGGTTATTCACGATATTACGTCTGAAAAAGAAATCGTCCGTATGAAGGACGACTTTGTCAATAGTATTTCGCACGAATTGAAGACGCCGCTGGCCGGCATCAGTGCTTATGCCGAGTTGCTTGCCGATAATGAGGCGGACAACGTTGCTGCACATAAGCAGTTTTGCAGGGTTATTCAGGACCAGTCTAATCGGCTTAATCATTTGATTGATGCGATTTTGGACAGTTCTCGTCTTGAGTCCGGTCTGTTGAAGCCTTCGTTCGAGCCGCTGTCGGTGGCAGAAATAATCGACGATGTGGCTGCGATTATGCGGCCTCAAATGCAGGAAAAAAATATAGAGCTGGCAATATCTTTTGAGTCAGATGATTTAGTTATTTATGCGGATCGCGATATGATTCATCAGGCGTTGCTGAATCTGCTCAGTAATGCCGTCAAGTACTCACTTGCCGGTCGCAAAGTGTCCATCAGTGCCGATCGCAATGATGTGGGGCAGGTTGTCATTGAGGTGCAGGATCAGGGCGTCGGTATTCCTGAGGATTCCCTGGAGCATATTTTCGATAAGTTTTATCGTGTTCCGCAGAATAGTAATCTTGCCGGCGGCACGGGTTTGGGTCTGCATTTGGTTCGGGAGATCATCCAAACAATGCATGACGGTCAGATCAGTGTTGACAGCCGGCCTGGAAAGGGAAGTACGTTTACCGTCACGCTGCCGGGCTATCATTCACTGCAGGTAGTATAGAGTGTAATTTACTGGCGGAAGCTGGTAACTTGAAATTGCGATCCAGGAGGGCAACTATGATCGGAAGTAGTCAGAAAATACTGGTCGTTGACGATGAGATTCATATTTTGCACGTCATCGCCTTGAAATTACGAAACGCCGGTTATGAGGTTATTACGTCGCAGAACGGCCGTGACGCTTTAGAACTGGCTCAGGTTGAGGTGCCCGATCTAATCATCACCGATTACCAAATGCCGCATTTGTCGGGTTTGGAGATGTGTCAGCATCTCCGCCAGATTCCTTCGACCAGGAATATCCCGGCGATCATGCTGACGGCCCGAGGGTTTACTTTTGATACTGCGGCCATGAGCTCCGCTGGTATTGACGTTTGTGTTCATAAGCCATTCAGTCCGCGTGAGCTGGTGCATACAGTTGAAAATGTGCTCAATTCTTCGCCAGCCTATGATATCGATATATAATAGATAGAGGAATAAGGTTGAATAGCTATGTAACTCATAACGATTGAGTTTTCCCGTTTCGTTATTGCGTATTTACTTATCCTGAAAACCGTTACAATTGGCTCCGCCGGGAATTATCAACTCATTGGGTATGATTTTTATCAACTTAGAGTTTGGGATGAGCTATGAGCTGTGATTCACCACAACCTCGAGACAATAATGATCTGGAAGCGATGACGAGTTCGCTCTCTCAGAGTTATGAAGAGATTGCTTTATTACATCGTGTTAGTGATGGAATGAGAGTGACACAGCAGCCTCAGGAACTTTTCAGTCGGCTCTTACCCGATGTTTTGGAAGTGATAAATGCTGAGAAGCTGATAATTTTCTGGCGCGGCAATAATGAGGCCGGCGTAGAACCGCCTATGGTGGCCTCGGTCGGTGCATTGCCTTTGAGCCGTGTGCATCTGGATGTTATCTGGGACAGATCCACAGCTTGCGCCAGCCGGGGGGTTCAAAACCAGTCGGCTGGGAGTGAATTGAACGGTATTCTTATCGATAGTGATGTCGATCGTGGTTACAGCTATGAATGGCCCAAGCCGATCCGCAATATTGTCAGTATTCCGATTCGTCGCGATCAGCAGCACCTTGGCGTTCTGGTGGCGCTGAACAAGATCGATAAGCCTGATTTCGATTCGATTGACATGAAACTGCTTATTTCGGTAGGTAATGAAATTGCAGTTTTTCTGGAAAATTTTCGTTTGTATCACGAGATGCAAGAACTTTTTCTCGGTTCTCTGCGAGCGTTGTCCAACAGTATCGACGCCAAGGATACTTATACCTGCGGTCATTCGGAGAGAGTCGCTTTTATTTGTCGCCATTTAGCCGAAAAATTAAGTTTTGACCCTGCCAAGATTAATAACGTATATTTGGCCGGTTTGCTGCATGATATCGGTAAGATCGGAGTCAGCGAAGCGGTGCTGTGCAAGCCCGGCCGATTGACGGATGACGAATTTGCCCAGATTAAAAAACACCCTCAGATCGGCGCTGACATTCTCAAGTCGATCAGACAGATGGAACATATTTCCCGTATTATCCTGTCCCATCATGAACGGTTTGACGGCGGCGGTTATCCAAACGGTCTTTCTGCCGGGGATATACCGATTGCGGGTCGTATCGTTATGTTGGCCGATTCATTTGATTCGATGATAGCCGACCGTACTTATCGCAAGGCTCTGCCCGTAGCCGCGGCCCTGGCTGAGATCAGACGCTACAGCGGTACTCAATTTGACCCACGGATCGCCGAGAGTTTTCTTGATACCGATATTGACCTGCTTGTTAACCGGCTGGAAGCCATTGCAGACAAATCCAGTCAAAAATACAACATCGGCAATCGTTCTGAGTGTTTCCAGTTGCCCACCTTAAATTGATTTTCGGGAAAGTGCCGACTGCTCGGATACGTCGAACGCTTCAGGAGAATTGAACGCCGGGGCTTTTTACCAGTTCGCTAAGATTGTCAAGACACAGTTGTGACCATGTTTCCATTTTGTTTCTGATTTGGTTTAGCTGAGGTATTTTCATAAAATCCAGCTTGCAAATCATTTGTTCGCGTTTTGTCACCAGTGGTGCTTCAAGTTGCCATAAATGGATAACGCCAAGATGTACGCGTCCCACCTCATTTGAATCGTCATTCAGCAGGCCGACGATTCTTTCGTTGTATTCGCATTGGATGTCGATTTCTTCGGCTACTTCCCTGGCGACGGCATTGTGGTATATGTCACTGAAGTCGTCGCAAAAAAGAGGGGTGTCATCGACTGGATTGATATGTCCGCCGATACCTATGGAGATTTTTTCCACGAGTCGCTGTTCGCCGGCCCTTTTGCCCCTTTGGTAGCACAGGTAGGAATCCTCGTATGCCATGATGACATAGGGTATCAATTGCTTGAGTTGTGGATTTTTTTCGGCGGCCGCTCGGGGAACGAACTCCAACTCTTCTTTACACAATAGTTTTTCCAGATAATGATTAACCTGGAAATTGACGCCCTGGAAGGCGCCAAGTTTGTCAAATACGCTGCGTTTGACGACAAGAATCTGTTCATCAGGCATTTATAAATATCTCCTCATAAGTTTTTATTCACAGTAGTATTGTATTTACAATGCTATGAAAGTCAATACTTGACAAGGCTATTTTTTGAAGGTAAAACCATTGATATTTGAAGGGCGATGTGCCGTGCTTACTCTAATCAATACCAATAGAATGCAACCGCCGATAGCGCCGCTGGGACTGGACTACATAGCCGGTAGTGTTGAATCAGCCGGGACTAAGGTAGATGTTGTCGATTTGTGCTGGGCCGAGGAGCCTGAAGTAACTTTGAAGCAGTATTTTTCGAGTCATCAGCCGCAACTGGTGGGTATTTCTTTTCGTAATTCGGATGATTGTTTCTGGCCGAGCGCTCAGTGGTTTGTCGAGCAGTTGGCCCAAACTGTTCGTACGATACGTGGATTAACAGATTCAGCTATTGTGCTGGGCGGGGTGGGATTTTCTCTGGCCGGTGGGCGACTGGTTGAATATACCGGGGCTGATTTCGGCGTTCACGGTGATGGTGAACAGGCGACAATAGCATTGCTGGAACAACTGGATGGTGGGCGGTGTTTTGGACGTGTGCCAGGTTTGATTTGGCTCCGTGACGGTCAGCTTCACTGCAATCGGCCGGCGTGGAGTGAGCCGCTGTCGGTTGCGACGGGGCGCAGCCATATCGATAATGCGAGCTATTTCAAGTTTGGCGGTCAGATCGGGGTGGAGACCAAACGCGGCTGTAATCGTTGCTGCATATATTGTGCTGATCCGGTGGCTAAAGGTACGGTTATACGCCAACGTTGTCCCGCGGAGGTTGCCGATGAGATTGAGGGGTTGGAGAGGCAGGGTGTGGATGTTCTGCATATTTGTGACGGTGAGTTCAATCTTCCGCGTGATCATGCCCTTGCCGTTTGCCGTGAGCTTGTCCGGCGATCATTAGGGAATCGTGTGCGGTGGTATGCGTATTTGGCGGTTTTGCCGTTCGATGCGGAATTGGCCGATCTTATGCGTCGGGCCGGTTGTGTGGGGATTAACTTCACAGGTGATTCCGGCTGCCCGTCTATGTTGAAAACTTATGGTCATCAACATACGCCTGCGGACCTGGCTGCGGCTGTCAGGCTTTGTCGCGAAAACAACATTGCGGTTATGGTCGATCTTCTGCTGGGTGGGCCGGGGGAAACGGTGGAAACGCTTACGGAGACGATCGAGTTTATGAAGCAGATTAACCCTGACTGTGTCGGTACGGCGTTGGGGATTCGAATTTATGATAATACTCCGATTGCGGAAATGCTAAAGGCTCAGAAATATATGGAATCCGGTATTTGCCGAAAATACGACGGGCCGATCGATTTTTTCAAGCCGACGTTTTATATTTCACCCGCTCTGGGAACCCGGCCGGGGCGGGTTGTACGCGATCTCATTGGGGGTGATAAGCGTTTTTTTGAACCAGAGGACGAAACCACCACCGGTACCGATCACAACTATAACGATAACAAAGTTCTGATCGACGCCATTGCCGCCGGTGACCGTGGGGCTTACTGGCATATTATGCGTCGGTTGCGCAATACAAACGACAGGGCCGCCGATGGCGACAGGTAAGCCTGAGGAAAATGAGGGATATACCCATTGAGTATAGTCCGGCTAGAATTCCGGTTCGACGACGAATTTTTCGAGTTTGTTTATGACAATTGCCCCCGACCGAGTCGCCCAGTACGTTTGTTGAGGTTCGGAACATATCAAGAAAGGCATCAACAGCGAAAATAAGCGGAATATATTCGATAGACAGGCCCACAGCGTTTGCGACCAGGACCATAGTGATCAGCCCGGCGTCCGGTACCGCGGCGGCTCCGATGGAGGCGAGAACGGCGGTAAGGAAAATTACAATGGTGATGACGGGACTGAGTGTGATTTCGGCGCCGGGCATTCCGCCGAATAGCTGTATGAGAAAAATAACGGCAACTCCTTCATATAGAGCTGTTCCGTCCATATTCATTGTGGCCCCCAGCGGCAGGACGAATTCGGCGGCTTTGGGCGAGACGTTCAGTTTGTTCTGAACACAATTGAGCGTGACTGGCAGGGTGGCGGCGCTGGAGCGGGTAGCAAAGGCGACCATCCAGGCTTCGCGAATACCTGCGAGAAAACGATGGGGCGGGACTTTGCCGACGAAATAACAGATGCCCAGCAGAACAACGATGTGTGCCGCAATTCCAATTAGAACGGTTATAACATACCACATAAGGGTTACGAAAATACCGGGGCCGAAACCGCCTACCAGCGAAGCGACCAGACAGAATATGAAGAAAGGTGAACCGGCCATGATCCACCCGGTGATCTTCATAATGGCTGCGTTGAGACCGTAAATGACCGGTACGACTCGTCTGCTGGCCGGGCCGACAACAATAAGGGCGACACCCAGGAGAATGGCAAAAAAGATTATGCCCAAAGACTGAGATTCGGTAAGAGCTTTGAAAGGATTTACAATAATTCCCTCCATGTTCTTTTTAATGATGGCGAATGATGTTTGGTCTTGAGCTTCTTTGATTGCTTCTTCTTGTGAGCTGTATTCGGTCTGGAGTTGTGCTTTTTGTTCCTGCCAGTTTCGGCGGATTTCATCGCGGTTATCGCAATAGCCGGGTCTGATAGTCAGCACGAAGAACAGGCCCAGTGCCACGGCGATTGAGGTGGTGATGAGATAGAAAAAGGGTTTTCCAGCCAACCCGCCACAGCTCGCCCGTGTGGGCCAGGCTTGTGATGGCCGATAGTATCGAAAAGAAAATAAGAGGGGCGACTATCATCTTGAGAAAGCCGATAAAAATAGTTTTGCCGAAAAGGTCCAGGGCGGCGAAAATATTATCTCGAACGTCAGAGTCGCCGGCGTTGCTTAAGAATATGCCGAAAGCCGCCCCGGCGATGATGCCTACGAAAATAAACAAGTGTGTTTTGGATTTCATCGATCTTCTCCCTGACTGCGATTTCTCTAACGATTTTCCAGTTCCGTTTTGATTTCCTCGATGAGATTGATGGCCTGGATGGGGGTCAGGTTGTTAATATCAATGTCGCGGAGTTTGTCCAAAATGGGGTCCGCGGGCAGATTGTTGAACAGGGGTAACTGGTTGTCCGAGGCGCCTTCGAGGCGACCGCCCAGTTCCGGCACGTGTGCCTCGCGTGAAAAATTATTCTGCAGCTCCTCAAGTATTTCCTGGCTGCGAGAAAGGACATTTTTGGGTACGCCGGCCAATCTGGCGACGTGAATACCATAACTCTTGTCGGTACGACCGTCAACAATCTTGTGCAGAAAAACGACATCGTCCTTCCATTCGCGCACGGCGACATTGCGGTTGTTGACGTTTTCCAGCAGATCGCCGAGTTCGGTTATTTCGTGATAGTGGGTGGCGAAAAGCGTTCGGCATTTGATATTGGTGGCAATGTGCTCGGTGATCGCCCAGGCCAGGGCTAATCCGTCGTAGGTACTGGTTCCCCGGCCGATCTCGTCGAGGATGACCAGCGAACGGTCGGTGGCGTTATTGAGAATGTTGGCGGTTTCGAGCATCTCGACCATAAAGGTTGATTGGCCGCGGGTCAGCTCGTCGCTGGCGCCGATGCGGGTGAAGATACGGTCAACCAGGCCGATATCTGCGCTTTGGGCGGGAATGAAACTTCCCATCTGGGCCATGATCGTCAGCAGAGCCGCCTGTCGAATGTAAGTACTTTTGCCGGACATATTGGGACCTGTTATGATCGTGGTTTTTCCTTTGTTATCGAAGGTAATGTCGTTAGGCACAAACTGACTGCCCAGACTGATATCCAGAACCGGATGACGGCCTTCGATTATTTTCATGTCTTTATCGAGGTGCATTTGCGGTCTGCAGTAGTTGTTATGGCGGGCAAGATGGGCCAGGCCGGTGAGGATGTCGATCTTGGCGACGGCATCGGCGACCTGCTGGAGATGCAGAGTCTGAGCAGCGATTTGGTTGCGGATGTCCTGAAAGAGTTTTTCTTCCATCTCTTTGCAGCGCCCCTCGGCAGTGAGGGCCTCGGTTTCGTAACGTTTCAGTTCGTCGGTGATATATCGTTCGGCATTCTTGATGGTTTGCTTACGGACAAAATCAGGTGGAACCTGGCCGCGGAACGATTGGGAAATTTCAACGTAATAACCGAAGACCCTGTTGTAGCCGACTTTTAGATTGGCAAAGCCGGTTTGTTCGATGAGTTTTTTTTGGTATTGTCCGAGCCAGGTTTGACCCTGATGGCAAATGGATCGCAGATGATCGACATCTTCATTGAAACCGGTGCGTATTACACCGCCATCGCGGTATGTCAGGCCGGCATTGGGATCGATGGCAGATTCGATCAACTCGGCGATGTGTTCGAGAGTATCACACTGTTGGGCAAGCTGGGTGAGCATTTCACAGCTACACTGATCCATGTGGCTTTTAATTGCGGGTAGTCGCCGGAGTGCTTGGCCCAGGCCCAGCACATCCCGTGGTGAAGCCCGCCCGGTGCTGATCCGGGCGGTGATCCGCTCAATGTCAGCAACATCGCAAAGGTCTTTGCGCAGGTCGTCGCGTACGCTGTCCATCTGGACCAGCTCAGCGATGGCGTCCTGGCGGCATTGTATGTGGTCGAGATCGTTTAGCGGAAACATCAGCCATAAGCGGAGCTTACGGGCGCCCATAGCGGTCCTTGTTTTATCGATGCTGTGCAGTAGAGCACCGGAGGTCTCGTTGCCACGGATAGTACGTTCGATTTCCAGGCTGCGCAGGGTTGTTTTGTCCATTTGCAAAAAACGATCGCGGGTGACCTTACGAAGTTTGGCAATATGGCTTATGGTGGTTTTTTGCGTTTCGTTGAGATAGTCGATAACCGCGCCGGCTGCGGCAACGGAGCAGTCAAGCTCGGAAAATCCGAAACCTTCCAGGCCGGACGTGGCGAAGTGTTTTTTGAGAGTCTCGCCGGCCTGATACGGATCAAATGTCCAGCCTGGACGTGGGGTGAGATTGCAGGAGACAAGTTCGCTGAGTTGTTCGGAAAACTTTTCGGGTAGAGAGCTTTTGTTATTGCTATCTTCGCTGACAATGCACTCCGCGGGTCGCAGACGCACCAGTTCGTCGAGCACATGGCGGGAATCGAGCAGTTGGGCGAAAAACTGTCCGGTGGATAGATCGACCCATGCCAGACCGGCTTGTTCCGGACTGGAGCCGGTCGCGGTTTTTTGGCTGGCGATAGTTCGCCCAAAGCACACGGCCGCGAGGTAGTTACCAACCGCTTCGTCGAGTAGTGCTTCTTCGGTAAGGGTACCGGGAGTGACCAGTCGGACCACATCACGCTTGACAATGCCTTTGGCCTGAGCCGGGTCCTCGATCTGTTCACAGATGGCGACTTTATACCCTGCCTTTATCATTTTGTTGAGATAGCTGTCGAGGGCATGGTAGGGAATGCCGGCCAGGGGAACAGGATTTTCGCTTTTGTTGCGGCTGGTCAGGGCGATGCCGAGAACCTTCGAGCAGACTTTGGCATCCTCATAGAAGGTTTCATAGAAATCTCCCATGCGAAAAAACAGTATAGCTTCGGGATATTGGCTCTTGAAGTGCCGATACTGCCGCATGGCAGGCGTCAGTTTCTGATTGTTGTCGGTTATGGTCATCTTGTCTTTTCTTACACGTTGGCATTTGAATGGCTAAGTGGCACTACCAACAGGGCGATGGATTGTAACCAAAACGCATTGTCAATTCAATCATAATTTCTTAGCCAATGCCTCATAACCCATTGCGGCAAGTGACGGATTGCTTTTATGCCACGTTGCCTCATTGCGTCGCTCCGCGAGTAACCTCGATATCTGAAAGACGAGCTTTCGGAGTTACTTCCAACTCTTTCACTTCGCCGTTTCTGACTTGGCCTTGTATTATAGTTTTATAGGGAGCGTGGAGTTTGAAGTCAGCGTCCCAGTCCCTCGGCCAGGCAGGCAGCAGATAAATCTTGCGGCCGTCGGTCTGCATTAACATACTCTGGAAAGCTTTCATCAGCACGCTCCCGTGATCCTGGTCGGGTACCCAGTCATAATTAGGCCCCCAAAAAGCAGGAAAACGAGAGCCTTTGTGTTTATTTTTCGCACGACCAACAAGATAATCGCGGGCCTGGTCGGTCAATCCGAGATAAGCCATAAAAATATCATCCTGCCGCCAGCCAAAGTTGCCTTTATCCCAGCGATGCTTCAGGGCCTCGATACCCAGTTCGATGTTTGGCTTGCCGATAGCGATCTGCCGGAACGGATAGACAGCATAAAGTTCCGGATTTTCAATATTGATCTTCTGGGCAAATTTCTCCGCGGGGGCCAGCATACGCACGCCTTCTTCTTCTCTTGTAGGAATATCAGGTAGTTTCTTATTAGCGCTCTGCCAATAAGTCCGCTCTTTGTCTGTGATGAGCCTCTCAGGCAGTTCCAGTACCCGGTGGGTCATCGCACGCAAACCCGCCACCTCCGGCATCGGGTTAGTGCATTCCCACCATGTCTCAACGGCCTGCGAGGGATGCATAACAAGTTTGCCATCGGGCCCTGTTTGGTAATATTTCTCAAAAAAGAGCATTACTTCTTTCGCCACCGGTAAAATCCTGTCCCGAAGAAATGACTCATCCTCTGTATATTCATAGTAATCGAGCATCAAGCACACCAGCTCCGGACCGGACACCCATTCCCACTTATGCCAGCCGCTGGTTTGGAGTTTGTCCTTTCGTTCATCAAAAGGCTCCCAACCGTAGGTGTCGCTAAACACCGCACCCCAGAAATACATACATTCCGGAAAATACACACCCTCGTGGCCGAAATAGTGCCGCGTGCGGTATTTCGACAGTTCAAATATATCCTCGCCGTACATACGAAACAGCGGCCTCATCAAATCGAAATCGCCAGACATACACATGCTGATATAGGGAAGACGAGTATTTTGCCACCAGTAACCAGGCCCCCACAGACGATAGTCAGCATCGCCCGGACTGCCGGCATTGGGAACGGTGAAGATGGAGCCGTTAAATTTGATCGGATAGACGCCGCGTCCGGCGCAAGCATCGATAAATCTTTGCAAAGTATAAGCACGGCTCACAATAAAAGCATCATCCTCAACTGCAGCCGACTGCTCGGCCGGCTTTATTGAAGTCGCTTCTGCCTGACTATTGCTCTTGGCCACGATCCAACTGCGGTTCCAAAAATTCTGCCACCAGCGAAGGTGCTCCTGCCGCCGCTGCTCGAAGGGCACATTCTCAACTTCATTGATCTTGGTATTCATCGCTTCCAGCCACTGCGCAGGTGATGACGGATGAACTGTCAAAACGCAAATATCGAAACGCTGCTCTGTACCTTTTGTTGTAGTCAATGTCAGATCGTCAACTCGTCTGCCATTTTTCGACTTAATGATCCCACCGAAAGTACGATGCAATAACGGATCGACTATTTTATAATCGCTCAGCCCCTGAATCCTCATAGTCAGTTCCGGCCCCACTGATTTTTTGTTATGATGATACCAGCCGATGCGATCCGGTTGATTCTTGAGTATCGTATCCGGCTCAACAATTGTCGGCGCGTGCTTTTGGTCCGGTTTACTACGATCCAGGTGAACATCGCTGACTTCAATCGAAGGCAGTTCATAAGGCTCGTTGCGCCAAAGCTCGATTTGGGCCGTAGCGGTGAACGGCTTATGGCTCTTGGCGGATACATGAATGACCGGATGATTGGCGTCCACCCAGATACGCAGCACCGTTTTCGACAATCCAGTTATATCGCCCGATTCCTCGGCGATCTCAATGACAATCTCGCCGTTTTCCAGGGCCAGTGTCTGTCGGAATGAATCGCCCTGAACCAATGGAGTCGGTGTAAAGCTCACACGCACCTTCCCAACTTTCAGCAGTCGGCCATTGTCACCCCAACTATCGGTCTTGCCAATATAAAACGACAGATCCCCGTTTTCCTCCATCCACACGTTCAAGCCGATGTCACCATTACCGATCGGCATCGAACCCGAACAATCTTTGCTCGGCGAGTTCCATATAACCTGATATTCCTCCAGGTTCCTTATCACATCTTCTTCTTGTCCCGCCAGTACGGTCTGTAATGAAAACAGAACCAGACTAGACCATAACACGTTTGTAAAAGTCTTTTTCATCATTTTTGTTCCTTTCGCTTCTTGATGTGCGCGAATGCCTCAGTCGAGAGCTGGTATTTTTCTCAACTGTTGACTCAATCGTAGTGAAACACTTCTTCCATATCCGCCCACCATTCACCTTCGGTAATGTCGGGCAGCGGTTCCTGGCAGGGCTTACATACGGACCACCATTTTTGGGTCACGGAATCAGCCGCCATCTTCGCCATATCCGCCTCGAAATCCTCCCCAACATACTCAAAATAACTGAACAGATAGTATTTGCCGCCCGGCAGCCGACGCAGATAGATCGAGTAATTCTGAATATTGCACTGTTTAATCATATCCAGTACTTCCGGCCAGACTGCCGCATGGAGCTTCTTATATTCATCGATCTTGTCTGTTCGCAGTCCGATGATCGAACCGTAACGTTTCATAGTGTGCCTCCCAAAATACAGGTTTTGTTCTGTCGTTTGTTGACTTTTGACGGTATCGTCAACATCAGGCGTGCTTTGCTTTTCGCCCTTATAGTTGCCGTAAGTGATAATCAGTGTCGCGATCACAATCACAAGCATGCCGTAATGGACGACCTTACGGGGCACGGCGCTGGAGCCTTCCCATTCGCGGAAAAGTTTACCGTAGATATTACTGAAAAGAATCAGCAGCGACATGTGAATCGCCCAACTGGTGAAACCGAATTTATCGCCGAGGTTCAGGTGACCCATACCATAGAAGAAGAACTGGAAATACCAGAACGCCCCACTCAAAAAGGCCATGAGATAATAGATCGGCAGACCGCCGTGGGCTTCGCTCGGCAGGCGGACAAACTGCTCGGCGGTACCATTCCTTCTGATCAGCCACACGCACCAGAGCAGGTTGGTCAGCCACGCTCCTCCGTGAGAGAACGGATAGATTGCGTTCCAGGACAGCAGTTCGGTATCGCCATTTTCCACCGCTGCCTTGGCCAGAGGTTCGCCGGCCAAAAGCGCAAAGTTGAACACCGCCGAAAGAATACCCGCAACGATGGCTAGCGGCACGCCGCGATTGAACGAAAATGATTCTGCTGAGGAGTTACCCGAGCGCTCGCGTAAAACCCCGGCGTAGCCGCAAATAAATATACCCGAGACCGCCAGCGCGATACCGGCGAACACAATCAAACCGGGACCGCTGTTGAACAGGGTGTCGAATTTATAGACGAATCCGTCGTTGGGTGTCCAGAACAACGGCAGGATCGTGCCCAGAATTGCCGAGATGCCGATGGCGATGGAATAAGTCAGGGAAAAGCCGACATGGCGGATGGCCAGACCGAACGCCAGCCCGCCGGTCCCGTACACCACGCCCAATCCGAACGACTTGAGCATCACCTCACTCTGACAGTCAGCCAGAAGTCCGAAATAATCCGGAACGATCAGCACCGCGCCCAGAATCGGCAGAATAAGCCAGGCGAAGGTAGCCTGGCTGATCCAGTAGATTTCCCATGCCCATAGTTTGGTCTTTTTTTGTGGGGTGTAGCAACTGGCGGCGAACAAAGCGCCAACTCCATGTAATCCCACACCCATGACCGGATTTACTGTAATCATGTTACTGCCTTATATGGTTTATGCTGCCTTATACGATATTTTCGATGTCAAACTCACCCAGGTCAAGTGGATACTTGCCATATTCACGCACTAATTTAACTATGTAATCGTATGTATGCCCGGAAACGCTACTGGATACGGAATGATCGGACTGGAAAATATAGCCGCCTCCTTTAGCCGCGTTAAGCTTGCGGATAACTTCCCGGCGAATCAGCTCCTTATCGCCCGTCTCCCACACCTGGATATTACTATTCCCGCACATGCCAAGTTTATGGCCGTACTTGCGTCGAAGTTCCACCGCGTCCAGTTGAGCCTTAGCTTCCAGTGGATTCATTGCGTCAATACCGATTTCGATATAATCATCCAGTATCTTATTTACATTCCCGCAGCCGTGATAAATTACCATCAATCCTTTAGAGTGAGCGTAGTCCGCGATAGCTTTCACCCACGGTTTGAAGTATTCACGCCAATAATCGGGGGAAAAGAACATATCATTCTTATAAGCCACATCCCCCCAGATCACAAAACCATCGAGCAATCCATCCGCCGCCTCAATCTCCGCCTTGGCGCAATCCAGGTAGAACTGCCCGATTCGATTGATAACTTTACCCATACGTTCCGGGTACATCCCAATCCATAGCATATTATTTTCCGGACCGATCAGACGTGTCAGACATTCGTTACATTCGATTATGCTTCCAAAAACCGCAAAATCGCCCCATAGTGATTTAACAGTTTCGATCCATGCCGGCGTATTCCGTTCGAACCCATCCCCAACACCGGCAATCTGATTATCACCTGCTTCGAAATACCGGCGACGATCAGCGGGATCGTCAAATTCCAATGCCTCGAGTTTTTCAATCGTATCCGTTTCGAAATCAATAAATTCCGGCATAGGAGCTTCGAACTTCTTGCGCAAAATCGCCCCGAAACCGGTCTTGACCACCACTTCCTCACCATCTTCTTTCAACGTCTCGAAGGACCGAATGAAGGGATCCATATTCGGCACCGTTACAATCCAGTCGAGATCGTAATAGAAGTAAGGATTCGCATCGTCGGACAGATTCAAATCCGTTCGCCACCGTTTAATAAAACTCCCCCAGAAAAAATCACCGATCGGCACCCGGTCAGCCTCTTCATGCCGCAGCGCCTTCTCCATACGCTCCAGTTTCCCACGAGTACCTTCCGCTCTCTTCCGATCTGAATCGTCCTTGCCGGAAGTATCAAACATTCCCATCTTCTGTTGCCCTAAAATAGATAAAATTCCGCACAGGAAATATTCAGTTAACATCCGTGAGAGCAATCATTATACTCATAACGATTGAGTTTTCCTATTTTCTTATTATAACCCCCGGTGGCTCCAGAACCGAGGATAATGTCCGAATCAGCCAAATCTCGCCCAAAGCCTCTTCGTCGTGATCAGGTCAACTGCCCTGGCAAAACTCCCCTGGGGCATTGTCAATTCGCTATTCAACGACCAGGCTCAGGGGTGTCGCTTCGCGAATAACCTCGATGAAGCTAATTATCGGCGCCTGCTCGAGTTGTGGGTTTTTGGCTTTTGGGACCAACTCCATGACCAGGCTCTCTTCCACCGGGATATTTTCAAACTCCCGGACAACGGCTTTATTGGTTTTGCCGGCCGAACGCAGAATATCAAATTGTTTCGATACGGTATTGCCCTGAAGAACAATATCAAAAACTCGCTGGCCGGGTTTGTCTCCCGGCAGGGCGTTGAACCCGAGGCGAACGGTGTAGGTGGCTGGTTTTTGGCCCTTGGTCGGGTCAATCAGCGGCAGTTCGCAACGCCGCAATCCCCGATAACCGCAAGTGAACAGCCAGGGCTTGTCGGATCCTTCGATTTGTACACCATTGAAGTCTTTACAGAAGGAACCCATACCATCAATTAGCTCTTCCTTCAAAGAGAACTTCACTTCGTATGAGCCATAACCGATGTTTGAAACAGTTTTTGGACGAGGATAGCCAAACCACAGCGTATCCTGAGCATCTTTCATGTCGCCTGGAGCGCCGAAGTTGATAGCAAAATGCTTGGCTGGGGTCATATCACCGTGCGTGACAAATACGGTCCAGTTATCGGTGACTTTTTTGGGCTTTGGTGCAAGTGCCAGCGAACAACGCAGAGGAAAAGAGCACGTACAACCGGAACTGGCCTCGGGCATAAGCATCAGGCCATTGGCGGATATCATGTTGAGCCAGCAGCCGGGCCGGATACCGCCAAAAAGACTGATTCCTTTATCATTGGCAAAGTCGTATATGGCGCTAAAATACGAACGATAAAACAGAGTGCTGGCCGAGGCGGAGGTGATACTGCAGCAATGACCGGGTCGGAGGAATTCCCATTCTGTCGGCTGGCCGGTTATGGGATGAACGCGTTTGACAATCTCACCGGTGCGCAGCTCACAGGCACGCGGCTCAATGATTACCTTATCTCCTATGATCAACGGACGGCGAAGATAGTTTAACGGCTTTGACCAGATAACTTCACCGGTTTGCCCCGAGACGGCCGTTATACGCCGCCAGGAAAGCTCACCTTTTTTGAAAAACTCGGTATCGTGATTGCTGAAATTGCCGAAAAACAACACTATTCCATCCTTGTAGGCCGTACCCATTTTATCGCCGCCGCAGCCTGTCAAATCGAGCGGTTTCTTCCAAATAGGTTCACCAGTGGCAATATCCAGGGCGACAACCAACCTCACATCGGCATCCTTGCCGGCAAGCACAGCTTCTTCTTGTTCGGTCTCGATGTAAACATCCTTTTCGAGCAAATCCTTCTTATAGGCCAGGGCGTCGTTTCTGTGTTGGGTGGATACTTTGCTTTCCACAAAAAAGACTCTGCCATCGGCTATGGTTACTGATATATTAGGGATTCTTGGGCCGTCGTAGCGCCAAAGCTGTCGGCCTGTTTCGGTATCGACGGCAAAGACACTGTCTCCGTCCATAAGCCGATTGGTCAAAGCTCCTTTGGGAGTTCGCTGACTGCCCCAGGATGGAAAGTCATCGATTACACGCCAATGAGCTCCCGAACGTTGGAAATCTCTTAAAGCGTTTTCACTGGGAGTGGGATATGCGTTTTTATATCTTTCATAAGTACTCATTTTCTCTTGATCGTTTTCGATCATGCGCCGGGTTTGCTCTGGCATCTCATCGAGTTCTTTCCAACGACCGGTGGAAGCGAAGTCTTTCCAGGTTGCCGCGTATTCTTGTTCGAGTGGAAAAGCGGCTGTGGCGATCAAAGTATTGCCGGAACAGCCCACGTACCCCCAACGGCGTGTAGAGTCGTCAGTGGATGCAGGCAATTTATATGTTTGAACAGTCTCACCGGTGGCCTGGTCAAGGCGGTAGCATTTTTCTCCCGTTGCAACATACAAAGCGTTTTCGGTCGCGATGATGTTCCCACCGTCAACATCAGCTCGAGTACGAACGGCCCCGGGAATATCCCTGTCCCACAGGAAAGCGCCGTTATATGCATCGTATGCCATGATAACATCCCCGCCCTGGACGAACAGTCGCCCGTTTATCGATAGGGGAGCTGTGGCTCGTCCATGCCGTTCGACCATTCTTTGTGGGCCTGGCTGGCCGTACCATAATACTCCAAACGGTCCGGCGACCAATTTGTCTTCGGAGCAGGCAGTATTTTGTGTATTAGCGTAAAGCCCCATCCAGCTACCGGCTCCCTGGAGTTCCCCACGCACAAACTTATCCCAAACCCAATCGCTCTGAGATGATTGAGAACAGGTGAGAATTACTCCTCCATAAGGTCTCAGGAGATGGTTTCTCTGTTCCATGGAAATAATTATATGACCTGACGAAAGCATATCATCGGAAACGATGAGGTTGGCAAAGTATGACGGCAAATCTTCGATATCCCAGGGTTCGACGACAACTCGTGATCCCAACAAGCCGGCAGCCCCAAGGTGTTCGCGGGCGGTCTCGAGTTTTTCTCTGTCTTTTTCCAGACCGATGATCTTCAGATCGCTTCTCAGGGCCAACTCATAAGCCAATCGGCCGATGTTGCTGTCAAGGACAAGACAATAACCTTTGGTAATGCCGCCGATTTCGATGATTCTTTCAGCCGCTGTCCGGTAAGTTTCGGTAAGCTCGTCGTTGGGATAGGGTCTTTGGGTAATAGTTTTTATTTCTTTGGGAGCGGCAACTTTTCCTTTGCCGAAACAGTACACCGGACCTTTGTCGCTACTGACGATAAGACGCCCATCGGTTGGAGTCAGTCCGACAGCTTTGCCGACGACACCCTGGCTCCACAGTTCTTTACCTGTTCCGGCATCGATGCCGAGGACCGCTCCTTCACCGCCGGCAAACAAAATATCGCCAGCCAGAACCAATGAATAAAGCTCTCGCCTGGGGTTTTTCCAGAGGACACAGGATTTTTTCAGACGCTGTGTTTTTGCTCCAAGATCGTCGATTGTGGGAGTTATTTCGTCAATCTGCTGATTTATCTGTTTTTTTGTTGTCTCGTCAGTCGTCTCAAGCTTTTTGCGCAGCCCCTCAAGTTTTTTTGACAGTTTATCGAGTTCGCTCGCCGCTTCGGTAGCCTGGGCATACACGGCTCGGTCTATCGCACAAATTCCGGTATTGGTCAGAATATAGGAGGTGTTTTGGGTTATGACCATATCTATTCCGGGAAACCAGGCGAACGCATCTCCCTGACGTTTGCCGGTTTTAGCGTCGTAAGCGACTTTTTGGGGACTGCCCGAGGCATCGACGCCGGCGATGATCCTGTCGTTATCGAGTAAGGCCCAGGTGCCTCCGCTCTTGCCGGGTGGCAGGGCATAAAATAAAAGTTTACCGTCTTTTCGATCAAAGGCGGCCGGCATGGCCCGGCCGGATGGAACATACAGCACATCATCGGAAGCAATCAGATACCCTTGTGGCGATATGCCGCCGTAGGGCAAATCGTGTGGCCGATCACCAATAGTATCATTTTTCCAGATAACCGATCCGTTCTCGACGCTGACCGCACAAACGTAAATGCCTTCGAAGGGAAAAACACCTGCGCAAAAGAGCACCTGACCTTTATCGACCAGAACCGATGTCCTGATTGGCCACACGGAAATCATACGTTCGTTACCGATTGCTTTATCGCCGTTGGGGCCGGGGCGGTACTTCCAGATAAGCGAACCATCTTTTCCATTAAGGCAGTAAACGTAACCGTCATCGGAACCGAAATAGACTTGGCCGTTGTAGATAGTCGGAGCAAAACGAACCGGACCCTGAGTATAGAAACTCCAGCGGATTTTGCCCTCGGCGATATCGAGGGCATAAACCTTGTTGTCGATTGAAGAACCGAAATAAGCAATGCCGCCGGCGGCAGTCACATAAAAAGCGTTATCCGAATGTGCCCTGGGCATTTCTTCAGATGGTGGCGGCCAGGCGGGCTTGGGAGTACCGGTAGAAACATGCCATTGCAGAAAAAGTTCAGCGGATATCTTTTCGTCGGTTGCTCCGCTACGAGTGATGTCGGCCCGGTAAGTCGGCCAGTCGCCGAAACTTGGGGCCGATCCCATGGCTGTCGTGCAACCAAATCTGCCCACCGCAAAGATAAATATAAGGCAGACAACCGAAATGAGACAGTTGAGGTCGGACAGGGGTGTTATTTGTATATTCTTCTTGTGCATTTGTATTAAAAGTTTTATCGGGTTTTTATTGCTGATACAAAGGCTTCGATATTTTCGGTTGAAACTTCCGGCGGCATACCGCCGCCGCAGGAAACGATAATCCGAGATTTATCGGTTACCGTTTCGAGTGCTGTTTTTACGCTGATGTGTATTTCCTCGGACGTACCAGCCGCCAGAACATCGCGTGGAGGAATGTTTCCAAGCAGAGTAACCGTGTTACCAGTACGATCTTTCATCTCGGCCAGCGAGTGAAGAAAACTGAAATTGAACAGGTTTACGCCCATTTGCGGTAAATATGGCGCACATACCAGCCCCTCAGCGTCATTGTGGAAAAATTTTACGCTGACATCCAATGACTGAAAAATACGTTCCAGGCAGCCCATAGCGGTTTTCCGGAAATCGCTGTCGCCACAAAAACCTACAATGTCATCCAAAATTAATATGCCGTCGATAGAATCAAATATTTCCGCCTGGAGTTCGAGCCAGTCGATAATGAAATCCGTGACAATTTTCAGCAGCTTGTCGCTTTCGTCAGGGTCAGTGCGGATGGCCATGAGAAATTCTGTCGTACCCATTAGAAACGCCGCTATGTTCAACGGGCCGCGGGAGACGGCAAACTTGATCGCGTGGCCGGCATCTTCGATTTGTGTTTGGCAATGCTTCAAACGCTTGAGAACAAATGGCCCCAGGCCGTCCTTAGCCGGGTTGGGCTTTAGAAGGGAATGTACCTGACGGATGTCGGTAATGATTTTCTCGGCATAGGGCAGGTCGTTTTCCGGCCAAATGCATTTCGATCCGAACGCGCTCGGTTCGGTGCACATGCCGAACTCCGACCAAAAGCCCGGCAAAAACATCACATCTGGAAAACGGCGAATGGCTTTGAGGTTCGCCTCCAGCCACAACTGCTCACTGGAAAAATAGTCCATGACCGAAATTCCCACCCAGCCAGGTAGCCAGGGACTGTCGATGATAAATCCCATCGGCAACGGCTCGATCAGTTCGCCGTTGATTACGCTTATGAGTCTTTTCCATTGTTCGCCGGTCATGCTTTCTTGCCTTTGCGACGAGCGAAGTGCACGATCACAGCCAACGAAGTAAACGCGATGAGTACCACTATGCCGGCTTGTCTGAGCACCGCTCCACGAGTCAGGATGTCGTATATACTCAAAAAGGCCGTGCCCACGACGGCCAGGGCCATCATGGTGTTCCAGGCAACGCGTTTGCCGCCACGAGGCAGGTTATCGCCCAGCAGACTTTTCTGGTTCATGAGCATATAGAAGCTGATATAGGCGATGGGCAGAAGTACCATTGCAAACACCGATGTCGGCATGGCCAGCCATAGCTTGGCGTCGTTCCAGAAGAACGGTCCCAGTACACCCACCGAGACCATCAGACAGCCGAGCCGCTGCGGCCAACCCTTGGGCGGCAGATTAAACATCTCGCAAACGACAAGTCCGTTAATCAGCATCAACATTGTTATGGCGCCCAAGGCCATACCTGTTACGCCGATACCGAAAAAGTATCGCGAACTTTCACCGACAAGCGGAACCAATGAGTTGGCCAGGTTGAAGGCGTCACGTTTGACCACCATGGCAGCCATTTCCTTCTCGGACTGTGACAGCGATTCTTCCAAGGCTGCTATTTGTTGCTTCTTTTCATCGGCAGACAAACTCCCAAAAACCTCGGCGCCGACCTCGTATTTCAAACGTTGTTCCATCAAATCATTGTACGATGCGACCAGGTTCGCCGCCAGCTTGATGGGCTGACCCTGCGCGTCCAGTTCACCAAGAAATCCCGTGCTGGGTACAGCGTGGAACTGAGAGGCGGCGGCAATGACCACGCAGCCGGTAGTCAAAATGTACGGTATAAATAAACCGGTCGAAAGATCGAAGATCGCCAGCCCGCGGAATGTTTTGTCCCAGCCTTTACGCAGCATCGAATAGGGCAGCAGGAATGTCATGTTGATGCCGACCGCTGTCGCCGCGGCGCTGATCATCACGTCACGCTGCTGAGAGACAATCAGCGTAGTCCAAAAGTCCTGAAATTTGGCATCGACCGCTTGAATAAACGGCATAAGCGTATCCGCCGGCCGGGAGACCAAACCAAAATTAGGTATAAGACCATGGAAAATCGCGCCCCAATCCAGGGCTCCTTTGAGGGACAACTTGAATACCACGCCGAAGAAACAAAACACGATCATCCCTACCATGCACTTTACGATTATTTCGAATACTTTCACACCCCACCCGCTGATGCTGTATAACATCACAATGGTAATAGAAATGGCCAGGAGGATGCAGCCGGCAATGATTTTGCCCCACGGGTCGCCCATGACCTCGACGCCGATTGTGTTACTAAAAAGATTCTGTTGCATGGCCGCGGTCCCCAGGGCGAATTGCGGCATGGACCATACCAGGTTGGCCATCATCGATGCGATCAACCAGCCCCAGCCCAAGACCGGGTTGACGTGCTCGTTGATCGCCCGAAACGGTCGCTGACCCGTCGATAAGGACACATACGCAATAGCGCTGAGCATAACCACACCCAATATCATCGCCAACGGCTGAAGCCACATAAAAGTGAATCCAACCAGCACCCCCAGATATAGACTCGAAGATAGTGAACCGCCTCCCAGTGTGATCGCACTTTGCAGCCAACCAGGCCCGGACAGCCTGAGGTACGCTCCAGTTGTCGCCAATCGGCCTTTTTCTTTAGCCGAAAGTATCAACTGTCGATCTTTCTCGATACGCGGGTTCATTGACATCTTTGGTTCGGTCTTTTGGTTATCAGCCATTTATGTGCTCCTGTTTTGAGTATCATCTAACTTTGCGTATAAGCAACACACAAGAAAAAGTACGCAATCGCACTGCGCGGTTTATTGCTCAAAAAACCTTAATGGCAACTTCGGTGCCTTTTTGCTCGGCGGAAACATAAGCGCTGTAAATTGTCGAAATACAATCAGCCGCCAGGCTGCTGCTGCTTTCCACTCGCTCACCGTAAGCGGCGGTCCGGTAGAACGCCTCAATCTCCTGTGGATAACCGGTAAACCAGTCTTCATCCGGCGATGGGGGGGTCCAGCCCTGTTTCGTGCCGATCTTTTCCACTACGTAAATGTCCTTGAAATTGGCTTCGACGGCGTTGTAGGTCTGCATTGCCGTGTTCGGATTGATATTGCAGATAGTCTTATGATTATTGGTGCAGATTTCAATCCAGTTGTGAATACCGCCCAACGTAATATCAGAGGCAAAAATGTCAGCAACAGTTCCATCTTCGAAAACGATGTGCATCAAAGCAAAATCGTCAATGTCATAATAGTCCGCGCGAATGTGTCCTTCATCCCGGAAGCCTTCCAATCTGGTGATAGCATGAGTGCGGGCCGATACTGCTTGAGGACGAATTGGTTTGCCGTTGCGGGTATTGCCTTCCACACGCTTCAGATAAAACGCCGCGGTCAGCGGATGGCAGCCTTTACCGATCATTGTGCCGCCGCCGGAATATCTCCAGTAAGCGTATGTCTTGGCATGTGAGCCGCTGTGCGATTCCTCGCCGTGCATCCAGATAATCTGGGCGCCGGTCTTTTCAAGTATCTCGCGTTCCTTTTGGATCGACGGAGCATACACCCAGTTCTCAGCGTAAAGAATTTTAGCTTTGCTTTTGCTTTCCGCCTTGAGCATCCGCCGGACGCTTGCCAGCGCATAGTCCAGGGCGTCCTGTTTGGCAAAAGTATCCCCGTTGAAATCTTCTGAACCATCGCCAAAATAACCGGTCAGCGGTTTTTCCACTATGGCAAACTTATCCCGTTCCAGTGCCGCTATCGCTACCGACTCATGCGAATCAGCGGTGACGCACACGTGTATCACATCCACCTCGTCGAGCAGCGATTCCAGGGAGCTATAAACCTTTATGCCCCGCTTTTTGCCGTATTCTTCTGCGCCGGCCAGGGAATAAACTCCTTTTATCTCGACGTTGGTCCCATATACTTTTTTTATCGCTTCAAAGTGAAAAGACGCCGAAAAACCTGCTCCCACAATACCCGCCCGCACGGTCTTCTTATCCATCGAAAATCCCTTCCTGTCGAAATATTTCCTTGTAACTATTGCCTATTGCCTTATTCCTTACCCTGGTTCGCCTTGATCTTTTCGATAGCAATGTCCGCTTCGGTTTTCAACTCCGTGTCTTGCAGGCAGGTCTCGGCAAGTTCTATCGCCTGTTGGCACGGAAATCGCGGCAAAACAGCCAAAACCATCTTTTTCTCCCTGGGCTGTTGTGCCAGGGACATCGCTTTACTGAGCATCCCGACCGTCTCTTGGGCGGATCGCGACGACGGCATCGCCGCCATCGTAATATAACCATCGAGAGCTAATATCCGATTAGCGTTATTCATATCGTTTTGAACTGCCCAAAGCAAATCTTCGATCGGTTCTGTGTTGGGCCATCGACCAAGCGATTTAATGGCGGTTTTGCGAATCTCAAGATCGCTGTCCTTCATGGCTTTTTGCAAAACAGGCAATATCGTGGAGTCCCGAGTCTCGCTAAGAACCCTCAGTAGCGAACATCGGATAGATGGCTTCACGGTAGATTCGTATTTTTCCAGCAGTAACGTGATCGCCTCTCCCATCTTCGAAGCTTTCCGCAGTACCGCTAATATCGTCCTTTCAACTTCTGCATACTCCCTATTGTTTTTTGCGTTCACCAGCAACTCTGCAAGTTCACCCAGTATCGATTCGTCCCCAATTGCTTCCAAAGCCTTGACCGATTCACGCCGAATCTCTGTTTCTGCCAGACCCGCATATTTTAGTAAGGTTTCGGTCGCAGAGTATATCTCTCGTTGGGCGATACTTCTTATCAGTTCGCATTTGACCTTCACATCGGCGCCGTCCAGGGCGTTGACAATTGCGCTATCGGCGTTTTTTAGACTAGCGAGACTTTCACGTGCCGCCTGATTGGTCGCCCTTTTGGTATCAGCCGCCAGTTCGGCCAGCAGCATAACCAGCGATTCATCGCCTATCCGACCCAGTGTTTTTATCGCTGCTATGCGAACTTCCGTATTCATGCTTTTTGTCAAACCGATAACCAGTTTTGAAACGTTTGGATAGTCACGCTGGGACAAAATCGACAAAAACTGTACTTGGCCGCCTGTGGAAAAATTTTCAAACTTGGCCGCCGCTGTTTTTACAATATCCGGGTCTGGGCTTTTGCAGGCAAATTCGATAGCCACACCTTGGATTTCCTCATGCTCGCTGGCCAATCCTTCCTTTATAAGTTCACTGGCCTCTTTATCGGCCAATTCCAGCAATCGTCTCAGACCGGCGGCCCTGATAAATGGGGGAGTCTCCTGCGAGTCAAAAATCTCCCGGCAAATCGAAATCGCCTGATTGCGCCGACCATTAGCTGCGCAGTTAAGATACGCATCCAGGGCGACCAGTCGTTGTTTCCCCTGCAGTTTATCTTTTGCCTCTTTCAATGTTTGGATTGCCTCCACGTTGGCGATTTTGCCCAGCGATTCCATCGCTGCCGCCGCCACCGATTCGTCCGAATCATAAACCAACTCTGAAAGAGCCTCTACCGATGTGTTATCACCTCGTTCGCCGAGCGAATGAATAATACCGATCTTTGCTCGGCCGCTGGTCTTGGCCAACGCCGCCAGCAGGGCCTCATTCGCCTCAGGCCCCGATATCCGCTCCAGACCGTAACAGGCAATAACAGCGGTTTGTTCATCTCCAAGCAATCCAGCCAGGACAGGTACATGTTTTGCCGTGCCGATCAGCGACAGTTGTTGACAGACAAATTGCTTGCCGACGAAAGAGACTTCCATCTCCAGGATCTGCGACAGTTTATCAGCGATTTTTTCTCTCAGTTCAGGACGCTCATAAGTATCGGTAACCATCTTCGAGATTGCGGTCAGGCATTTACGGCTTTGACCGAACTTATACGCCCTGATTCCCGCGCATAGTTCATCCAGTTGTTCATCCGAAATTTTCATGCCTTTGCGGTAATACTGTTGAAATAGCTCTGCTATCCCCGCGGCCTTGGCGTCTTCGCCGTGCACGACTACCCGATATTGAAGGGTAACAGCTTCGCCCTTAGCCAGATCGATATGACTGTCGTTTTCCGGCCACCACATCGGCGTCGGAGAAAAGAAACCATAATCACGCGTAAACCATTTTGACGGATACCACCGGTTGCCCGGATGCTCTAAGATAGCAATCCCTTCGACGATTTCGCCTCGCTTGCCGAAGTAATCACACCACGGAGAGTTGATGCCGAAGGTTCCTTTTTCTGCTTTGTCACCTTGGGCGTTAACCAGGGTACCGCCGGCACTGACGCTTAGCTCAGGCATAACCCGTGCGGAAAACAAAGAATGGTTGGTCTTGCCAATGCGTATATCCACGAGCGGCTCAAGCGTTATCTCGAAATCAATAAATCGCAGTGTATCACTCGGTGCCGTAACAGTAACCACTCTGCGATCACGTATCACCGGTTCCTTATCGGGCTGCTTCCACAAACATTCATCGGTGAAAACCACACTCTCACCGGAAGCGACGGTGATCTTGGGGCCCTGGGAAATTATCTGACCTTGCTGGTTGGTATCCTGCCAGTAATTGCCGTCGTTAACCCGGTCGCAGCCGAAGAACAGGGAATTGTGATGCGGATAAGGCTCCGTCGATTCGACCGTTACGGTTTTGCCCGACAAAGGACCGTTCACCGGCCAGAAGTAAGGCTTCTTCAGGGACGAAGCAAACTTATAGCAGGTAAAAACCTCATCATCAACGCTGACAACCACCTGATCATCGACAATCTTTGCCGCCACCACTTTGCGGTCCAGGTCCTGGATGCGGATGTTGCGCCATCGTATCTGCAGTGGCTTGTCACTTTTGGACGAATGTACTTGCAGACCGATAAAGCCGGTAGCCGTCATAGAATCCTTCAGATCGGCCGCCGCGACGCCGTTGAGCCACGTCTTGATTGAGTTATCGATAGCCTCAATGCGCAGGTGGTTCCATTCGTTTTGTTTGAATGCCTTGCAAGCAGGCTCGTTATCACGCAGATCGTTAAGCCAGCCGCGACGAGACTCATCATAGATGCCGGCGCTCCATGCACGGTCGGACGGATCGATCTCCACCTGATAGCCGTGCACCACACCATTCCGGTAGCTTTCGATGCTGTTACTGCGAATCTGAACTCCAGAATTCAAACTGGGATCAACCTTGAATTCCAGCTCCAGAATAAAATTACCATAGTTCTTTTCTGTGCACAGAAAACTATTTCTGGTATTTGGAACCGTCGTACCGACAATCACACCGTCTTCTACATGGTACTTGGCCTCGCCGCCTCGCTGTACCCAGCCGGACAGACTATTACCGTCAAAAAGCGACTGCCATTCTTTACTTTCCTTTGCGCCGGCAAAACCCGTGCTGAGCAATACTAATACCGATACACTGATTAATGATCTGATTAAATGTCTTTTCATTTTCTGTTTCTACCTCACTACTTATAAACTTAGGTTATAAACTCCATGGGCTTCTCATCGGCCGGGAAACCATCTTATTCGCTTCCGAATCCCCGATAAACTGCTCTTTTTCCGGATCCCACCTTAATTTACGGCCCAAACGCATAGCTATATCCCCCAGCACACAGGCGCTGCATGAGCGATGTGCCACTTCCGCCGGAGCGACCGTTTCCGCTCGCGATTTTATGCATTCGACAAAGTTTGCTTTGTGATTGGTGCTCTTATAAAGGTGAATCTCCTCCGACCTGATCTTAGAGCTTAGCAGCGATTTCGGATTGGTCTCGATATGCCCTCGCTCTACATAAACCCAACCTTCCGTACCTTCGAATACAACTCCCTGTTTGTTTACCTTGTTATCTGCGCAGATGAGCTTAACGCCGTTGGCGTACTTATATTCGATATAAAAGTCGCCATGAACATCCCACAATCCATCCTGCGGATATTCTGCTGTGCCTTCGATCTGGACCGGACCGCTGCGATCCGTTCCCATGCCCCAGTGTGCGATATCTATATGATGTGAACCCCACCCGGTAATCATTCCTGCGCCATAATCGCTGATCCGAAGCCAGCCGGGTCGGCCATAGTCATTGTCGGGGTGTACCCGATTTTCCGTGTATTCCGCCCAGGGCGCAGGTCCAAGCCACATATCGTAATTCAGATTCTTCGGAACAGGCATAACCGGTTGTGGTTCACAGGCCGGGTCGGTATCAAAACCCACTTTCACCGTATGCAACTCGCCGATCCTGCCGTTGCGCACCAGTTCACAGCCAAGCCGAAACCTCGAATCGCTCCGCTGCTGACTGCCCACCAGAAAAACATTGCCATAACGTTTAACTGTATCGGCCAGCACACGGCCCTCCGGGATCGTCAAACTCAGCGGCTTTTGAAGAAAAATATCCTTACCCGCTTTAGCCGCCGCGATCGCCGGAAGCGCATGCCAGTGGTCCGGCGTAACGATCATCACCGCGTCAATATCCTCACGTCCGATCACTTCCCGAAAATCGCCGTATGTCGAACAGCCTTTATATTTTCCGAAAGCTATCATATCGCTGTATCCTTTTTCCACCAGGATCTTGGCATCTTCGGCTCGCTTGGAATCCACATCGCACACAGCAACGATCTGGACTTCCTTAAATCCCAGGACATCCATTATATCTCCCCGCCCCATACGTCCCGTCCCGATGCATCCCATAGTGATTACGTTACTGGGCGCATCCGCTCCGAGCACCCGGGACGGCACAATACAGGGTATCGCCATCATGGCTCCAGAACCGACCGCCGCCGACTTCAAAAAATCACGCCGCGATAAACCTCTTCCTTTTAAGCCGCCGCTTTTTTTCTTCTGTCCAGTAAACATAATATAGTCTCCTTCATTCACAAATCTCACTCCTGCGCACAGGCTGTGTCGCAATTCGCTTGGGGTTCGGTCATTTTAATTTTGTCCTGCGCAAAATTTGGAGATTTTATTGCGGGCACTCCTGTTTTTCTTAATTTCGCTCGAATTCACATCGAGATGTT
>Ga0105100_10000123_pt1 | contig 42967 bp, 37 predicted proteins | sample PPLLak12cMay2015_2_FD_87033 | JGI IMG/M metagenome (GOLD analysis project Ga0105100, IMG submission 87033) | Freshwater sediment microbial communities from Prairie Pothole Lake near Jamestown, North Dakota, USA - PPLs Lake P8 Core (1) Depth... | ecosystem: Environmental > Aquatic > Freshwater >... | reverse complement strand
TCCAGGATCAGGCGCGTGGCGCGCTCGATGCCGGCGACGTTGTTGTCGAAGTCCACCCCCCGCTCGAAGCGATGCGAGGCGTCGCTCACGAAGTTGTAGCGGCGCGCACGCCCCGCGATGGCGTCGGGATAGAAGAACGCCGCTTCGAGGAACACGTCGCGGGTGTCCGCATCCGCCTTCGTGCTGTCCCCGCCCATGATGCCGGCGAGTCCGATCGGGCCGGAGCCGTCGGTGATGGCCAGCACGTTGCCATCGAGCTCCACGATCTGCTCGTTGAGCAGTTTGAGCCGCTCGTCCTTGCGACCGAAGCGCACGTCGATGGCGCCGCTCAACTTGGCGAGGTCGTACACGTGCAGCGGACGCCCCAGCTCGAGCATCACGTAGTTGGTCACATCCACCAGCGGCGAGATGCAGCGTTGTCCGGCACGCTCCAGGCGCTGCCGCATCCAGTCGGGTGTGGTCGCCCGCGCATCGACGTCACGGATGACCCGGCCAGTGAAGCGCCCGCAGCCTGCCGGGTCGGAAATGCGCACGGGGAACGTCGCATCGATGGTCGGCGGAACAGGTTCGATGCGCGGCGCACACAGCGCGCTGCGGGCGAGCGCAGCCACTTCGCGCGCCACGCCCAGCACCGACAGACAGTCGGCCCGGTTAGGGGTGAGCTTGATGATGAACACATGGTCGTCGAGCTGCAGCCAGTCGCGCACGTCGCGGCCTACGGGGGCGTCCGGCGCCAGCGCGAGCAGCCCGCTGTGGTCCTCCGACAGCCCCAGCTCGCGCGCCGAGCACAGCATCCCCTGGCTGTCCACCCCGCGCATCGCGGCAGCGCGGATGATCACGGGCTCCTGCGGCGAGACGCCCGGCAGCCGTCCTCCAACGAGCGCGCAGGGTACTTTCATGCCGAGGGTAACGTTGGGCGCGCCGCAGACGATGGTCAGCAGGCTGTTGGCGCCGACGTCGACCTGGCACACCCTGAGCCGATCGGCATGGGGATGCGGCGCGACTGCACGCACCTCACCCACCACCACGCCGGAGAAAGCCGGCGCAACCGGCTCGCAGTGCTCGACCTCGAGGCCGGACATGGTCAACAGATGGGCAAGCTCTTCGGTGGTCAACGCCGGGTTGACCATCGAGCGCAGCCAGCTTTCGGGGAACTGCATACGATACTGTCCGAGGTAGCGCTCAGGCGAACTGGCTCAGGAAGCGCAAATCGCCATCGAAGAACAGGCGCAGATCATCGATGCCATAGCGCAACATGGTCAGACGCTCCAGGCCGCTGCCGAATGCAAAGCCGATCCAGCGCTCCGCGTCGAGGCCGAAGTTGCGCACCACGTTCGGATGCACCTGGCCCGCGCCGGAGATCTCCAACCAGCGGCCCTTCAGCGGCCCGGATGCGAAGGCCATGTCGATCTCGGCAGAGGGCTCGGTGAACGGAAAGAAGGACGGGCGGAAGCGCACCTGCAACTGGTCGGTCTCGAAGAACTGTTGCAGGAAATCGGTGTAGACGCCCTTGAGATCGGCGAAGCTGATGTCCTCGTCGATCCACAGCCCTTCGACCTGATGAAACATCGGCGAGTGGGTGGCGTCGCTGTCTACGCGGTAAGTCCGGCCCGGTGCGATAACCTTGAGCGGCGGGCGGTGCTGGCGCGCGTAACGCACCTGCATGGGACTGGAGTGCGTGCGCAGCAGCAGCCCGCCCTCGACGTAGAAGGTGTCGTGCATCGAACGGGCGGGATGATTCTCAGGCTGGTTCAGCGCCGTGAAGTTGTACCAGTCGGTCTCGATCTCCGGGCCGTCTGCGACGTCGAACCCGATGGAGCGGAAGATCTCCTCGATGCGCTGCCAGGTGCGGATGATCGGATGGATGCTGCCTGCCCCGCGAGTGCGCCCCGGCAGCGTCACGTCCAGTGCCTCCTGGGCCAGACGCACCTCCACCTCGCGTCCCTTGAGCGCTTCGCGGCTGTGCGCCAATGCCGCTTCGATCGCCTGCTTAGCCTCGTTGATCAGGCTGCCCGCGCGCGGGCGGGCTTCGGCCGACAGGCGCCCGAGCCCCTTGAGCAACTCGGTCAGCGCGCCGGCCTTGCCGAGATAGCGCGCTTTGACCTGCTCCAGCTCAGCCGGCGAGCCGGCCGCCTGGAAAGCGGCGCGGGCCTCGCCGACCAGGCGGTCGAGTTCCTCGGGTGTGGGATGCATCGGCTCGATTTGCGTCACCAACAAAAAAGGAGGCGGGGAAGCCTCCTCAGATTGCGCTGCTGCCGTGTCTCAGGCGCCGAGGCTGGCTTTCGCCTGAGCGGCGATCTTCTCGAAGGCCGGGCGATCGAACACGGCAAGGTCGGCGAGGACCTTGCGATCCAGCTCGATGGACGCTTTCTTCAGTCCGTTCATGAAAGCGCTGTAGGACAGCCCGAACTCGCGCGCCGCCGCATTGATTCGCGCGATCCACAGGGCGCGGAACTCGCGCTTCTTGACGCGCCGGTCGCGGTAAGCGTACTGCCCCGCCTTCATCACCGCCTGGTTGGCGACCCGGAACACGTTTTTCCGGCGGCCGCGGAAACCCTTCGCCTGATCGAGGACCTTCTTGTGGCGCGCGTGCGCCGTCACCCCACGCTTGACTCTCGGCATGGTCGTCCTCCTTTACGAGTAGGGCAGCATCGCCTTGACGGCGCGCTTGTCGGAAGCATTCACGAGCGTGGTGCCGCGCAGATGGCGCTTGCGCTTGGTGGTCTTCTTGGTGAGGATGTGACGCAGATTGGCCCGGCTGCGCTTGATGCCGCCGCCAGCGAGCGCACGGAAGCGCTTGGCCGCCCCGCTCTTGGTCTTGACCTTGGGCATGTCGAACTCCTTATGCATGAAACCGGGTGGCCCGCTGCGCAGGCGCTTCGACGACCACGGCATCACTTGTTTTCATCCGGCTCGCGCCGGGAACTGCTACTACGCCGGTTTCTTCTTCGGTCCAAGCATCATGACCATCTGCCGGCCTTCCATTCTCGGCATCTGCTCGACCACGGCGTAGGGGTCGAGATCCGTACGCACACGCTCCAGCAACTTCACGCCGAACTCCTGATGGGCCATCTCCCGGCCCCGAAACCGCAAGGTGACTTTTGCTTTGTCGCCCTCTTCGAGGAACCGGATCAGGTTGCGGACCTTGATCTGGTAATCGCCCTCGTCGGTGCCGGGCCGAAACTTAACCTCCTTGACCTGGATCTGCTTCTGCTTGAGCTTCGCTTCGTGCCGCTTCTTGGCTTCCTGGTATTTGAACTTGCCATAGTCCATCAAGCGACATACTGGAGGCTTGGCCGTGGGCGCGATCTCCACCAAGTCCACCTCTGCTTCCTCCGCCATCTTGTTGGCGGCCGCCAGACTCACGATACCGATCTGCTCGCCTTTCAGTCCGACCAACCGGACCTCCGGCGTGGTGATCTCTTCGTTTATCCGCGTATCCCGATCCTGAGCGATAAGTCACACCTCCATCAAAAAATTCAGGCCGCACTGTCGGGAGGCGCTGCTTGCGCCTGCAGGCGTTCGATCAGGGCTTGCAACGGTATCTGCCCAAGGTCGCCGCCTCCCCGAGTCCGCACGGCCACGGCACCTGCTGCCACTTCCTTGTCGCCGACAATCAGCTGGTAGGGCAGCTTCTGAAGACTATGTTCGCGGATTTTATAGGTAATTTTCTCGTTTCTCAAGTCCGCTATGACACGCACTCCGCCCCCCCGCAGGCGCTCGGCCACGTCAGCGGCATAGGTGAGTTGCCCCTCGGAGATATTCAGCACCGCTGCCTGCACAGGCGCAAGCCACAGTGGCATGGCCCCGGCATGGTGCTCGATGAGAATGCCGATGAACCGCTCCAGCGATCCCAGGATGGCCCGGTGCAGCATGACCGGCGTCCGCCGGCTGTTGTCCTCGGCCGCGTACTCGGCCCCCAAGCGGCCCGGTAGGGCGAAATCCAGCTGCAGCGTGCCGCACTGCCAGACCCGGCCGATCGAGTCCTTCAGCGAGAACTCGATCTTGGGGCCGTAGAAGGCCCCCTCACCTGGGGACAGCTGCCACTCCAGCCCCTTGTCGTCCAGGGCCTGTCCCAGGGCAGCCTCGGCGCGGTCCCAGCTGTCCTCGGCGCCGATGCGCTTGACGGGACGCGTGGCGAGCTTGATGAGGATCTCCTCGAAGCCGAAGTCCCGGTAGACCCGGCGCAGCAGGTCGATGAAGGCGGCCGCCTCGGACTGGACCTGCTCTTCCGTGCAGAAAATGTGGGCATCGTCCTGCACGAACCCGCGCACCCGCATGATCCCGTGCAGCGCCCCCGATGGCTCGTTCCGATGGCAGGAGCCGAACTCGGCCAGGCGCAGCGGCAGATCTCGGTAGCTCTTGATGCCCTGGTTGAAGATCTGGACGTGACCAGGGCAGTTCATCGGTTTCACCGCGTAGTCGCGCTTCTCGGACTCCGTGGTGAACATGAGGTCCCGGTAGTTCTCCCAGTGCCCGGAGCGTTCCCACAGCGTCCGATCCATGACCTGTGGCGTGCGCACTTCCTGATAGCCGTGGCGCGCCAGCATGCGGCGCATGTACTGCTCGACCTGCTGCCAGATGATCCATCCGTTGGGATGCCAGAACACCATCCCGGGCGCTTCGTCCTGCAAGTGGAACAAGTCGAGCTGCTTGCCGAGCTTGCGGTGGTCCCGCTTCTCCGCCTCTTCCAGGCGGTGCAGGTAGGCGTCCAGGTCTTCCTTCCTGGCCCAGGCCGTGCCGTAGATCCGCTGCAGCATCTCGTTGTGCGAATCGCCCCGCCAGTAGGCGCCGGCAACCTTCATGAGCTTGAACACCTTGAGCTTGCCGGTGGACGGCACATGCGGCCCGCGGCACAGGTCGACGAAGTTGTCCTGCTGGTACAGGCTGATGGCCTCGTCGCCCGGAATGCTCTCGATGATCTGGGCCTTGTAGTGCTCGCCCTGGTCCTTGAAGAACTGGATCGCCTGCGAGCGGTCCCACACCCGGCGCTCGACCTTGAGGTCGCGCTTCGCGATCTCGCCCATACGTTTCTCGATGGCCGCGAGGTCTTCTGGCGTAAACGGGCGCTTGTAAGAGAAGTCGTAATAGAAGCCGTCCTCGATGACCGGGCCGATCGTGACCTGGGCGTCGGGGAACAGCTCCTTCACCGCATGCGCCAGCAGATGCGCTGTGGAGTGGCGCAGGAGATCGAGCCCCTCGGCGTCCTTGTCCGTAACAATGGCCAGCGCGGCGTCCGAATCGATGCGGTGGCTCAGATCGACCAGCTGGCCGTTGACCTTGCCGGCCAGCGCAGCGCGGGCCAGGCCCGAGCCGATGCTCGCGGCCACCTCGGCCACGCTCACCGGCTGGGGGAAGGATCTGACGGAGCCGTCGGGGAGTCGGATGTCAGGCATGGTTCTACCGGCTCATTCAAAAAAAAAGTGCGGTTGAACCGCACTTTTTCGCACACGCGGGAAGGGTTCAACACTCGGGCTCGAGGACGCCGGTCGTGCAAGTTCGAAAACCCATTCTCTCGTCTGCTCTATGGAAGGCTGGTAGGCGCGATTGGACTCGAACCAACGACCCCCACCATGTCAAGGTGATGCTCTAACCAGCTGAGCTACGCGCCTGCAAGGCCAGGATTGTAGCCGAAGCCGGCTGCGGACTCAAACGCCGTCCCCGGCCGGCACACCCTGCCGTCATTTGATGGTGAAAAGCTTGGCGAAGTTGGCGATGTCGAGGACCTGGCGCGCCGCGCCCCGGCAATTACGCAGCGACACTGTCTTGTTGGCAGCCTGCGCCTTCTCGCGCAGCATGAGCAACATGCCCAGGCCCGAGCTGTCCAGGTAGTCCACCTCGGCCAGGTCGACTTCCAGCTCGCGCACCTGCGCGGATTCGAGGGCCGCCGCGTAGGCCTCCCGGAACGCCCGATGTGCGCTGAAATCGAATCGCCCGTTCAAGCCGATCGTCGCCTTGCCTTCCGCGATCTCGATCTGGGCCTGCATGCTCGTGTCCTCGCGTCGGCGTGCTGGCCGGTATCCGAGCCGGCCGCAGGAAAATGAACGCGCAGGTTGGCCCCGCGCACCGTGTCAGGGTTTCTTGCGTTGCCCCGCGCCGGGTCTGGCCGAGGGCTCCTGGTGCCGTCCCGTCGTGGCGGCGTCCACCGCCGTCCCGGCCGGCCACACGCGGTCGTTTGCCCGGCCAGGCCCGCGTCGTCCTTGCCCGCGCCAGCCGGCCGGCAAGATCGTCGGATCGGCTGGTTCCGAGCGCGCCGCGGTCCGCGCTGGCCCGGGCGAAGTCGCGGTAACTCTGTGTCGACCGGCCACCGCCTGCAGGCGCCGGCGTGCACGCTCTGCGGAGGCGGTTTCCACCGCTCCCGTGCCGCGATGCGCCGCAAGCAATGCCCTGAGGACGGCGCTCGCCTCCACCCCGGCGTCGCGCACCTCCGCGTTCACCACGAGCTGCTGGCGCCGCATGCGATCGAGCAGGCGCTCCAACTGGTCGACGAGCTCGGCGACATCCGCCAGTCCCAGGGTGATACTGCTGGCCTTGGCGGAGCGCGCCGCGCGGTACATAAGCTCGAGGCCCGCGGGGTCCGGCACCCGCGTGTCGAGGGCCAGCAGCGCCGCCTCGAGGTCGGTCAGGTGCTCGGCGGCCTCGTCGTAGAAAACGTCCAGAAGCTGGCGCAGGTCGACGGTCACCGGAGCCTGCTACGCAGTCGCAGTTGTCCACGGGCACCATGGCGCCCGGGCGGTTGTAGTGCGGCCTTCATGGTGGGACGGTGGAGTTTCTTGGTGGTTGTATCGGGTGCCACGCGGGCCGGTAGATGCGCTCAGCGCGCGTTGGCTGCCTCGGTACGTGTGTCGCCGTGCGCCGCTGGACCGCGCTGCGCGGTCTCACCAGCCTGCCGGAGCACGCGCTCCAGTTCCTCGACCGCTCGCCGCAACCCCTCTCCGCCGCCGAGCTGGTCTGCATCATCGTCGAGCAGCTCGCAGAGCTCGCGCATTGCTTCGGCCGGCGCCTTGAACGTGCGGCCGACGGCGCTCGCCCGGGCCAGCTCGATGGCCAGGTTCAGTGCGAGGAGATTGATCCGCAACGAAACCGGCTCGGTGTCAACCGCAGTGTGCTGTGCGCTGGAGGTCTTCATGTTGGCGTGGTACCACCGTTGCCTTCATAACGGTGTCGGCCGGGGCGAACTTTAGGGCTTGCCGGCTCAGGCGCGCCGTGCCTGGGTCACGCCCGGCAGTTCCCCGACCAGTGCCAGCAGGCGCCGCAACTGGGTCAGGTCGCCGATCTCCAGGGTGAAATAGAGCCTGGCGCGTGCATCCCGGGCATGCGAGCGGGCCGCCAGGATCCGCACTTGCTCGCGGGCGAAGATGTCCAACACATCGCGCATCAGCTCGGGCTGGCTTCCGCCGTCGACCTCCACGTCCACTGGAAAGGCGCCATGGACGGCCTGCGCGCCCCACTGCGCTTCGATCAGCCGCTCGGCAGCCAAGCGCACGACATTGGGGCAGGATGGACGGTGCACCGTAACCCCCCGACCCCGCGTGACGAAGCCGATAATGGGATCGGGCGGAGCTGGCTTGCAGCAGCGGGCGAGCACCGTGAGGAGCTTGTCGACGCCGACCACCAGGATATCGCCCTTGGTCTGAGGCACTGGCGCGGGCTTGGCCGGCGCCGGTTCGGCCGCCGGCGTCGGTGCGGGCTCCTGCAGCACGGCCTGGATCTGTCGCGCGGTCAGCTCGTTGCGGCCGACTGCGGCGAGCAGGTCCTCCACCTTGTCGAACTGCAACTGGGCAGCGAGCTTGTCCAACCCGAGCGCAGTCATCCCCGCGCGCTGCAGGACGCGCTCCACGATCTGCCTGCCCTGAGCGATGGCGGCTTCCAGGTTCTGGCTGTTGAACCACTGTCGCACCTTGGCGCGCGCTCTGGAGCTGTGGACAAAGCCCAGCTCGGGATTCAGCCAGTCCCGGCTCGGACCTCCGCTCTTGGCCGCCAGGATCTCGACGGTCTGGCCATTGGAGAGGCGAAAGCTGAGCGGCACCATTTCGCCGTCCACGCGAGCGCCGCGGCAGCGGTTACCGAGGTCGGTGTGCACGTGATAGGCGAAATCCACGGGGGTAGCACCCTGCGGCAGGTCGATGACCCGCCCCTGCGGCGTCAGCACATAGACGGTGTCCTCGAACAGGCCGGTACGGAAATACTCGGCGAGGTCCGCCACGTCCGCCAGGCCGTCTCGCCAATCCAGGATCTGCCGCAGCCAGCCGATGCGCTCCTCGAAGCTAGCCGCGCTGCGCCGGCCATCGCCGCGTCCACGCACGGCATCGTTGCGCACGGTTGCGCCGGCTTCCTTGTAGCGCCAGTGCGCCGCTACGCCATACTCGTTCTGCTGGTGCATCTCGTGGGTCCGGATCTGCACCTCGAGCACCTTTCCGTCAGGGCCGACCACGGCGGTATGCAGCGACCGATAGTGGTTCGGCTTCGGCTTGGCGATGTAGTCGTCGAACTCCTTGGGCAAAGGCGTCCAGAGGCTGTGCACCAGACCCAGCGCGGCATAGCAGTCCTTGACGTCGTCCACCAGCACGCGCACGCCGCGGACGTCGAACAGCTCCGTGAGCGTGAGGTCCTTGCGTCTGAGCTTGCTGTAGATGCTGTAGATGTGCTTGGGCCGGCCGGTCACTTCGGCGCGAATGCCACCGGCAGCCAGCTCGTGCTGCAAACGCTGTATGACAGCCGCGATATAGGCCTCACGGTCGGGCCGCTTCTCGTGCAACTCGCGCGCGATCGCCTTGTAGGTTTCGGGCTCCGAGCAGCGCAGCGCCAGGTCCTCCAGCTCCCACTTGAGCTGCCACACACCGAGTCGGTTGGCGAGCGGCGCGAACAAGTCGAAGGTGTCCCGCGCGGCGCTGTCACGCGCCGCAGGTTCGCCGCGCCCCGCCAGGAAGCGCAAGGTCTGGGTCTGGTCGGCCAGCTTGATCAGCACCACACGCGCGTCCTGGACCATGGCGAGCAGCATCTTGCGCAGCGCCTCGAGCTGGCCGGCGCGCTCGGCCGGCCGGCTGCCGCCCGCGACTTTGGCCCGCAGCCCCTGGATCTGCACCATGCGCGCCACCCCTTCGACCAGCGCTGCGACCTGAGCGGACACGCGCTCGCCGACGACCTTGGACCAATCCGCCGCGATGTCCGGCATCCCAGCCAGCAATGCCGCGGCGAGCGACTCGCCTTCCATGTCCAGATCCGAGAGGATGCTGGCGACCTCGCGCCAGTGGCCGAGCAGCGGCTCGCCATCCCGGCAGAGACGGTCTGCATATCGCTCCGATGCCAGCGCCAAGGCGTGCGCGACCAGGGTCTGCTCGCCGGAGGTTAGACGCCGGCCGACCCCGGCCAGCCATTCGGACGGCTCGGCGTCGATCACCGCTTCGCGGACCTGGATGGTCATTTAACGGCGCTCCTGCCAGTAGCGGCGCCGCAGCGCGCGCCAGGCGTGGACCGCAACACCAGTCTCGATCCGCATCAGCAGCGCGCCGTCACGGTCAGTGCGATGCACGATCGCCCCCAGTTCGGCGTAGCGTGCCAGGACGGGCTCCACAGGATGGCCGAACCGGTTGCGGTACCCGACCGGAACGACAGCAATGCGCGGGCGGATCTGGCTGAGGAAGGCATGACTGGAAGACGTGGCGCTGCCGTGGTGGGGGACCAGGAGCACCTCCGAGACCAGGGGCCCAGAGGCCCGCGCGAGCAACTGCGTCTCGGATCGTTGCTCGATGTCGGCGGTCAGCAGAAGGCTGCCGCCCGCGGCCACCACGCGCAGCACGCAACTGCGATCGTTGTCCCGGGTCGCCCGAGCATTATAGCCGTCCCAGGCCGGATGCAGCATCTCGAAGCGTACTCCATCCCATTCCCAATGTTGACCGGCGAAGCAACGCATGCGCCGCGCAGCCAGCGCAAGCTGCGGGTGCCCCGGGTCGAGCGACGAGCCGACCCAGGCCACCGGCAACGCCTGCAGCACCGAGAGCGTGCCGCCGCTGTGATCAGCGTCGTCGTGGCTGACGATCAGGCCGTCCAGACGGGACACGCCTTCCCCGCGCAGATAGGGCACGACGATCCTGCTGCCGCTATCAGCGTCGCCCGAGGAAGCCGGGCCGGTGTCGTACACTAGCGTGTGGTTGGCCGTGCGCACTACTGCAGCGAGCCCCTGCCCTACATCCAGCACGTCCAGCCAGACGTTGCCGGGTGCGGGGCGCGGCCCGGTCACGCTGACCAGCGGCAACAGAGCAACCACACCCAGCCAGCGGGCTGGATAGCCGCGCGGTGCCAGCAACCAGAGCACACCGATCAGGGCAACAAGCAGCGTCCACCCAGGCGGCGCGGCCTGCTGCCACACCGCTTCGGGCAGTGTGCTGAGTCCCTGCAGGAACGAGTGGCACGCAGCCATGAGCCTGCCGGCCAGCACCAGCAGCAGGTCGGTAGGCACGGCCAGTCCCAGCAGCGTCAACGGTACGACCCCCAGGCTCACCACTGGGATCGCGACTGCGTTGGCGACCGGCGATACGATCGACACCTGCTGGAACAGCGCGAGCAACAGCGGGATCAATCCCAGCGTGACCGTCCATTGCACACGCGCCCAGGTCAGCAGCCAGCCGGAACGCCGCAGGCGGCCCTGCCCCACGTACAGAATCAGTGCGACCGCGCCGAAGGAGAGCCAGAACCCGGCGGAGAGGATGGCCCACGGGTCCAGCAGCAGCACCACGAACAGCGCGGTGGACAGGACGACAGCCGCGGACGTCGCGCGGCCCATGAGCAGCGCCGCCGCGACCACCGCAAGCATATAAACCGTACGCTGGGCCGGAACCCCGAACCCGGACAGCAGCGCATAGAGCAGGGCCGCGCACAGGCCGGCCATCGCGGCCGCCTTGTGTGCCGGGAGGCGCGAGGCCGCGTGGGGAATGCGTCGCCAGCCCCAGGCCACCACGCCGAAGACCAGTCCCGACACCATGGTGATGTGCAGCCCGGAGATGCTCATCAGGTGATTGACCCCCGTGCGGGTGAACACAGACCACTGCTGCGTCGCGATCGCCGGCTGGTCGCCGATAGCCAGCGCGACCAGGATGCCGGCCGCCGGATCACCGGGCAAGGCCGCCAGGATGCGGGTGCGGATCCGCTCTCGCAGCAGCTCGATCCAGTAGCCGGGCCGGTGAACGACCCGATCGAGCAGCACCGGTGAATCTGCCGTGCGCAGATAGCCGACCGCGCGCAGGTTGCGCTCCAGCATCCACACCTCGGAGTCGAACCCATGAGGGTTGGCCGTGCCATGCGGGCGGCGCAGCCGTGCGGTGAGCTGCCAGCGTTGTCCGGCGTGCAGTTCCGGGATCGGCTGGCCGGGCCCCCGATACCACGTGAGCGAGATGTGCCGCGGCACGCGCGCGAGCGGGGTGTGGACGGCTTCAACGTCGAAGCGCGCCCGTGTGCCTCGCTCGCCCTTCCGGGGGAGCTCGGCCACTACGCCGGTCAGTTGGACGTCGCGCCCCTCCCACTGCGCAGGCAGCGCGTCGGCCAGACGCACGTGCGCCGCCAGATTCGCCCAGAGGAACCCTCCGGCCAGGAAGAACAGCGGCAAGGTGGCCCGCTGGGCAGGCGACCCCGAGCGCACCAGGAGCGCGCCAGCAAACACCAGTAGCGGCAGGGCATAGCACCACAGCAGGCCGGGGAGATCCGACTGCCACTGCAACAGCCCCACGCCGGCCGCGAACGCGAGGAAGCTCAGCGGCATCGGGCGGACCGAGGCAGCGCTGCCCGCGGGTCGCGGACGGATTGCAGTAGAATTCTTGGCGGCTCGCCTTTCCCGCCAAGATGTTGCACAAGCGCTTCCAGAAGTTCCTCCCCAGCCACGAATCGGTCCGACGGAACCGCTATATCGCCTTCTTCGGTTCGGCGCTGCACCACCACAACCTGTGGCACCTGAATCGCCGGTCCGTGGCCGGCGGCGTTGCCGTCGGGCTGTTCTGCGGCCTCGTACCCGGACCGCTGCAGATGCTCAGCGCTGCGCTGCTCAGCGTCATCGTGCGGGTCAATCTGCCGGTTGCACTGGTGATGACCTTGTACACCAACCCGTTCACCATCGTCCCGCTTTACTTCGCGGCGTACAAGCTCGGCGCTCTGGTGATGGGGCACGACGCTGCAGCACTCCCCCCTTCGCAGCTCGAGCTGTCGCTGTTCAACCTGCGCGAGTGGCTCCCCATGCTGGTCGACTGGACGACCGCCATGGGCAAGCCTCTTGCCGTAGGCCTGCTGCTGCTCGCGAGCATTCTGGCCGCGACCGGCTATCTTGCCGTGCTGGGGGCATGGCGCCTGTCTGTGCTGGCGGCCTGGCGCAAGCGCGCGCTCGGCCGGGCCGGACCCCACCCCCCGAGGGTCCCGCCGAAGGCATGAGCCCGCGCTACTGGCTGCAGGCGGCCGGCGAGCTTGCCGCATGCGATCCGGTGATGGCAGCACTCATCGCCGGCGCTCCGGCCGCTCGGCTGCGCCGCCGCAGCGATCCCTTCTGCGCGCTCGCCCGCTCCATCGTGGGCCAACAGATCTCGGTCGAGGCGGCGGCGGGCGTGTGGCAGCGGCTGTGTGACGCGCTGGGTGACGTCACCCCCCAGCGTGTAGCCAGCCTGTCGGAAGAGCATCTGCGCGGGCTGGGGCTGTCGCGCCAGAAAGCTGCCTACCTGGGCGATCTTGCGCGGCGCTTCCAGGATGGACGCCTGACCCCGGAGCGTTGGCCACGCCTGGACGATGAGGCGGTCATCGCCGAGCTTACGCAGATCAAGGGCGTGGGGCGCTGGACGGCAGAGATGTTCCTGATCTTCTATCTGCTGCGCCCGGATGTCCTCCCGCTCGGGGACCTCGGCTTGCAGCGCGCCGTGAGCCTGCACTACAACCGCGGCCGTGCCCTGACCGAGAGGCGGCTGCTGCGCATCGCCCGGCCCTGGACGCCTTGGCGGTCGGTAGCGACCTGGTATCTCTGGCGCAGCCTCGATCCGATCCCTGTGGAGTACTGACAGGCGGAAGAAGTGCCCCAGGGTAGCACCCCGGTACTAGGCGTTCACCAGCACCCCATCCTCCAACCGCATGACGCGGTCCATGCGCCCGGCGATGCCCATGTCGTGCGTCACGATGATCAGGCTGGTGCCCAGCGTCCGGTTCAGCTCCAGGATGAGATCCAGCACCCCCTCTGCGGTATGCCGGTCGAGGTTGCCGGTGGGCTCGTCGGCCAGCAGGCAAGCCGGATGGGTGACCAGCGCACGGGCCAGCGCCGCGCGCTGGCGCTCGCCGCCCGACAACTCGCCTGGCGTATGGGTCAGCCGATGCGACAACCCGACCCGGTGGAGCATGTCGGCAGAACGCTGTGTGGCCTCCAGCGTCGTCAGGCGGCGGATGAGCAGCGGCATGGCGACGTTCTCCTGCGCAGTGAACTCCGGCAGCAGGTGATGGAACTGGTATACGAAGCCCAGCGAGGCGTTGCGGATGTGCCCCTTCTCGCTCTCCGCAAGCCGCGCGGTGTCGCGGCCGAGGATCTGCACCTCGCCAGCCGTGGGCTGGTCGAGGCCGCCGAGCAGGTGCAGCAGCGTGCTCTTGCCGGAACCCGACGCTCCGACAATGGCCACGCTCTCCCCGCGGCCGACCGTGAGATCGACTCCGAGCAGGACCTCCACCCGGTAGGGCCCCTGCACGAACACCTTCTTCAGCCCGCGGCAGGCGATGACCGGCACTTCACTCATAGCGCAGCGCCTCCGCCGGATTGACGCGAGCCGCGCGATAGCTCGGATAGAGCGTCGCCGCGAAGCTCAGCACCAGCGACACGGCGCAGATCGTGATCACGTCGGCCCATTGCAGCTGGGACGGCAGATCGCTGATGTAGTACACGTCCTTGGCCAGGAACTGGACGTTGAAGGCGCCCTCGATAGCCGGCACGATGGTCTCGATGTTGAGTGCCACGATCACGCCGGCGACGGCGCCGATCAGGGTGCCGACGGTGCCGATGAGCGAGCCCTGGATCACGAAGATCTTCATGATCGAGCCGGGCGTGGCCCCGAGCGTGCGCAGGATCGCAATGTCGGCCTGCTTGTCCGTGACCGTCATGACCAGGGACGACACCAGGTTGAAGGCCGCCACCGCCACGATCAGCGTGAGGATGATGAACATCACGCGCTTCTCGATCTGCACTGCGCGGAAGAAGTTGGCGTGGCTGCGCGTCCAGTCCGTCACCAGCACGTCGGCGCTCAGGCTGCGGGTGAGCGCTCGGGCCACGCCGGGCGCGTCGAACATGTCGCTCAGCTTGAGCCGCACGCCCGACACGCGGTCGCCCAGCCGATACAGGCGCTGGGCGTCCTCCAGGTGGATGAGCGCGAGCCCGGCATCGTATTCGTACATGCCGACTTCGAAGATTCCGACCACGGTGAACTGCTTGATGCGCGGGAGGATGCCCGCAGGCGTCACCTGCCCCTGGGGCGAGATGAGCACCACCTTCTCGCCCAGGCGTGCGCCCACCGCGAACGCCAGCTCGGACCCGAGCACGATCCCGAAGCGGCCGGGCTGCAGATCCTCCAGCCGCCCCGCCTTCATGTGCTCGCCGATATCGGCCACGCGCTCCTCCTCCTGCGGCAGAATGCCGCGCACCAGCGCGCCCTGCACGCTCGGCCCGTTGGCCAGCAGACCCTGCTGGTTCACATAGGGTGCTGCGGCCACGACGGCCGGATTGGTGGACGCTTCGCGCGCGACCTGTTGCCAGTCGGCCAGACCGCTGTCGAAGCCCTGGACTTGCACGTGCGACGCGACACCGAGGATGCGGGTGCGCAGCTCCTGCTGGAAGCCGTTCATCACCGACAGCACCACGATCAGCGCCGTGACGCCGAGCGCGATGCCGACCATGGAAGCAATGGAGATGAAGGAGATGAAGTGGTTGCGGCGCTTCGCGCGGGTGTAGCGCAGGCCGACGAGTAGCTCGTAGGGACGCAAAATGTTGTGCGGGGGCCGCGGACAAAGGCGCGAGTGTGCCACATCCCCGGGGTTGCGGCGAATCGCGTGCTAGACTCGGCGCAATCCGACGCACCTCCATGTCATCGGCGCCGCCGCTTACGCTTCAACTCCTGGTCCCTGCCCTCGTCCCCGAGCCGCTGGATGCGTGGAGGGCCGCGCTGCCGCACCTGCCGGCACTGCAACGGCTCCTCGCCCGAGCCGAGAAAAGCGCCTCTTCCTGTGACCACCTGCCGGCGCTGCTGCTCGCCAGCTTCGGTGTGGAGCGCCAGCAGGACTGGCCCGCAGCGCCATTCTCGCTTCTGGGGGACGAAACGGATCCGGGCGCAGACACCTGGCTGCTCGCCGAACCGGTTCACCTGCTCGCGCAGCGGACCAGCCTCGTGCTGGCAGACCCGCGCCGGCTGCTGCTGTCGACGCAGGAGAGCGAAGCACTGCTGGCCACGGTGAACCGGCATTTCGCACACGCAGGCCTGGCCTTCTGTGCCCCGCAGCCACACCGTTGGTACCTGCGCCTGCGGCAGGACCTGCGCGCTCGCACCACGCCACCTTGCGTGGCCGTGGGACGCAGCATCGATGCGTTTCTCCCGCAGGGTGCCGACGCGCTGATGCTGCACGGCTGGTTCAACGAGATCCAGATGCTGCTGCACGATCATCCGGTGAACGCGGCGCGCGAGGGCCGCGGCGAGGCCGCAGTCAATACCCTCTGGATCTGGGGGGCTGGCCGACTGGTGGAGCCGGCTACCGTAGCGGCAACCTGCGTGTGGGCCGAGGATCCGCTGCTGCGCGGGTTGGCGCGGGCGAGCGGCCTTCCGGCTCACGCGCCACCGGCAGGCGCCGCGGAGTGGCTCGTGCAGGCGCAGCCCGGCGAACACTGGATCCTGCTCGATGCTCTCGCAGGCTCGACCGCCGAACCGGGCTCGGAACGCAGTGCGCGTGCGCAAGCCCTAGAGCGTTCGTGGTTCGCGCCGCTCCTCGCAGCGCTGACCGCCCGACGCCTGCGCAACCTGACGCTGGCCACGCACCATCAGGGGCAGGCCCTGCGCTTCTCGGTTAGACCCGGCGACCTGTGGAAGGTCTGGCGCCAAAGCAGCGGTCTCCTCCATGGGTGAGATCGTCGACCGGGCTTACCAGGATGACGTATGCGCTGCCCTGGTGCGCGCCGGCCTTCATCCAGTGCTGGCCCGCGTGTATGCGGCGCGCGGCGTGCGCACCATCGACCAGCTTGAGCCCTCCCTTGGCCATCTTCTGCCGCCCGACGGCATGCGCAACCTGGCGCAGGCCGCGTCCCTGCTCGCCGATGCCATCGCCCAGGGAAACCGGCTGCTGATCGTCGGGGACTACGACTGCGACGGCGCGACGGCCAGCGCAGTCGGGGTGCTTGGACTGCGCGCGTTTGGCGCAGTCGCCGACTATCTGGTGCCCAACCGATTCGACTTCGGTTACGGGCTTACGCCGGAGATCGTGCGACTCGCCGCCGAGCGCCATCCCGACATCCTGGTCACGGTGGACAACGGGATCGCCTCCGTGGAAGGAGTCGCCGAGGCGAACCGGCTGGGCATGCAGGTCATCGTGACCGACCATCACCTGCCTGGCGAGCGGCTCCCCGAGGCTGCCTGCATCGTCGATCCCAACCAGCCGGGGTGCGGTTTCGCGAGCAAGCATCTGGCCGGCGTTGGCGTCATGTTTTATGTGCTGCTGGCGCTGCGAGGGGAGCTGCGCCGACGCGGCGCCTTCGCCGGCCGCGCGGAGCCGAACCTGGCCGGGCTGCTGGACTTGGTCGCGCTCGGCACCGTGGCCGACGTCGTGCGGTTGGACGACAACAACCGCGTGCTGGTGCAGCAAGGCCTCGCGCGCATCCGCGCCGGCCGCAGCCGCCCAGGCATACAGGCGCTGCTGCGCGTTGCCGGGCGGGATCCCGCGCGCGCATCCACCTACGAGCTGGGCTTCACCGCCGGTCCGCGCCTCAACGCTGCGGGGCGCCTCACCGACATGACGCTGGGGATCGAGTGCCTGCTGGCCGAGGACCTCGGTCGTGCCGCGGAGCTCGCCCAGCGCCTGGACGAGCTCAACCGCGAACGCCGCAGTATCGAGTCGGACATGCAGGCAGCCGCCCTGCTGCACCTGGAGGACATCGACCCCGGCGAGGCCTGGGGGTTGTCGCTGTACGACCCGCACTGGCATCAGGGCGTGATCGGCATCCTCGCAGCCCGCATCCGCGAGCGCTTCCACCGCCCGGTAGTCGCCTTTGCGCCAGCGAAAGACGGCGAGCTTAGGGGCTCGGGCCGTTCCATCCCGGGGCTGCATCTGCGCGATGCCCTGGATCTGCTGGACAAGCGTCATCCTGGCCTGCTGCTGCGTTTCGGCGGGCATGCCGCCGCGGCCGGACTGTCGATCCGCGCAGAGCAGTTCCCGAGCTTTCGCGCCGCCTTCGATGCGACGCTGCACCAGCTGCTCACACTCGATGACCTCGAGCGGCGCATCGAAACCGACGGCGAGCTCGGCAGCCGGGACATCGCCCTGCCCCTGGCGCAGCAGATCGCAGACGGGGTATGGGGACAGGGCTTCCCACCCCCACGCTTCCGCGGGCGTTTCCGCGTTGCCGAACAGCGCTCCATCGGCGGCCGTCACCTCAAAGTGCGCCTGGCCCCGGTGGCCGCTATGCCCGCCAGCCTGCCGCACGAGGCGGTGATCTTCGGGCAGGATGCACCGCTCCCGGACACCATCGACGCGGTCTATCGACTCGACGTCAACGAATGGAACGGTACTCGCAGCGTGCAGCTGGTCCTGGATCACGTGCAGCCCGCTGCCGCCCGCGCGCGAGCGGCGGCTGGCACGCCCTGATTCGCAGTGTCCACGGCACGACCCCAGCTGAGCTAGAATTACGCTTTTTTTTCGCGCGGTGCGCCGCGCGGGAGTGCCCGCAATCATGGACGCAGAACGCATCAACGCCGTGGAGCACGCGCTGGACGATCTGGACAAGCGTGCCGCCGAGCTGCGGAGGTTTCTTTGACTACCCGGGCAAGCGCAGCCGCCTGGACGAGGTAACCCGCCTGTCCGAAGACCCGGCCTTGTGGTCGGATCCCAAGCGTGCGCAGGAGATCGGCAAGGAGCGCAAGTCCCTCGAAGGTGTTGTCGGCACGCTGGAGCGGGTCGCACTGGCGCTGAAGGACAACCGCGAGCTGCTCGAGATGGCGCGCGCCGAGGACGACGAAGCCACTCTCGAGTCGGTCGCCCGGGACGTGAAGGAGATCGAGACCGCCGTCGCGGACCTGGAGTTCCGCCGGATGTTCTCCAACCCTCTCGACCCCGGCAACTGCTTCCTGGACATCCAGTCTGGTACCGGCGGGACCGAGGCGCAGGACTGGGCGTCCATGCTCGAGCGCATGTACCTGCGCTTCTGCGAGCGGCGCGGCTTCACTGTCGAGGTCCTGGAAGAATCGCCCGGCGAGGTGGCCGGGATCAAGAGCGCGTCACTGAAAGTGAGCGGGGATCACGCCTACGGCAGGTTGCGCACCGAGACCGGTGTGCACCGCCTGGTGCGCAAGTCGCCCTTCGACGCCAATGCCCGTAGGCACACCTCCTTCGCCAGCGTGTTCGTCTACCCGGAGGTCGACGAGAGCATCGAGATCGAGATCAACCCGGCGGACCTGCGGGTGGATACCTTCCGGGCCAGCGGCGCGGGCGGACAGCATGTGAACCGCACCGACTCTGCCGTGCGCATCACCCATCTGCCGACCAACATCGTGGTGCAGTGCCAGAGCGACCGCTCGCAGCATCGCAACCGCGCGGAGGCGATGGCGATGCTGCGCTCGCGCCTGTACGAGGCGGAGCTGCGCAAGCGCGAGGCCGAGAAGCAGAAGGTCGAGGACGCGAAGACCGATATCGCCTGGGGCCACCAGATCCGCAACTACATTCTCGACCAGTCCATCGTTAAGGACTTGCGCACCAACGTGGAGACCGGAAATACGCGCGCGGTGTTGGATGGCGATCTCGATCAGTTCATCACGGCCAGCCTCAAGCAGGGCGTTTGACGCTACACCTCAACGCAAAGACGCAAAGAGCGCAAGGGCCGCAAAGGAATTCTTGATGCTGGAAGCGATGCTCGCATGCCGTACGCATGTCACGCCCGGAACGTCTCACGGCGGGAACCGGATCACGTCCTTCATGCAGTTCTTTGCGCCCTTTGCGTCCTTTGCGCCTTTGCGTTGAGAAGTTGAACCAGGAATGGACGACGACACCAAACTGCCGCGGGACGAGACTCAGGCTCCGGAAGAGAACCAGATCGTAGCCGAGCGGCGCGCCAAGCTCAGGGCGCTGCGGGGCGAGGGCAACGCCTTCCCGAACGACTACCGGCGCACCCACCTGGCCGGCGATCTGCACGAGGCCTGCGCGGGCAAGACCAACGAGGAGTTGGAGCCGGCAGCCATGCGTGCGGCGGTGGCGGGCCGCATGGTGCTCAAGCGGGTGATGGGTAAGGCGAGCTTCGCCACCATCCAGGACATGTCCGGGCGCATCCAGCTCTACGTCACCCGCGACGCGCTCGGCGAGGCTGCCTACGAAGCGTTCAAGCACTGGGACCTGGGCGACATCCTGGGTGCCGAGGGCACGTTGTTCCGGACCAAGACCGGGGAACTGTCCATCAAGGTCGCGCAGCTGCGCCTGCTCGCCAAGTCGCTGCGGCCGCTGCCGGAGAAGTTCCACGGCCTGAGCGACCAAGAGCAGAAGTACCGCCAGCGCTATCTCGATCTCATCACCAACGAGGACACCCGCCGGGTGTTCGCGGTGCGCTCGAAGGCGATCCAGGCGATCCGCGATTTCTTTGTTGCACGCGGCTATCTCGAGGTCGAGACGCCGATGATGCAGCCGTTGCCGGGGGGCGCGGCAGCGCGCCCGTTCGTCACCCATCACAATGCGCTGGACATGCAGCTGTACCTGCGCATCGCGCCCGAGCTGTACCTGAAGCGCCTGGTGGTGGGCGGGTTCGAGAAGGTATTCGAGATCAATCGCAACTTCCGCAACGAGGGGATCTCGACGCGCCACAACCCCGAGTTCACCATGCTCGAGTTTTACGAGGCCTATCAGGACTACACCTACCTGATGGACCTGACCGAGCAACTGCTGCGTGAGGTCGCGCTGAAAGCGGTGGGGAGCACGAGCCTGTCCTATCAGGGCGAGGGTATCGACCTGTCCAGACCCTTCGACCGGCTGACGATGGCACAGGCGATTGCGCGCTACAACCCGCACTATCCCCTGCATGAGTTGGAGAAGCCCGAGTACCTGCGCGTGGCGCTTGCCCCGTTCGATGTGGAGGTGTTTCCCACCGATGGCGTCGGGCTGCTGCAGCTCAAGCTGTTCGAGCAGACCACCGAGTCCAAGCTGGTACAGCCGACCTTCATCATCGCCCACCCGACGGACGTCTCGCCGCTGGCCCGCCGCAACGACGCCAACCCCGCGGTGACCGACCGCTTCGAGCTGTTCATCACCGGCCGCGAGATGGCCAACGGCTTCTCCGAGCTGAACGACCCGGAGGACCAGGCTGAGCGCTTCCGTCAGCAGGCCGACGCCAAGGCCGCCGGCGATGAGGAGGCGATGTTCTACGATGCCGACTATGTGCGCGCGCTCGAGCACGGCCTGCCCCCGACCGCCGGCGAGGGCGTGGGCATCGACCGGCTGGTCATGCTGCTCACCGACAGCCCGAGCATCCGCGACGTTATCCTGTTCCCGCAGATGCGTCCGGAGTAGCTACTGCACCATCTCAACGCCTTCGCGTTGAGTATTTTTGGGTTAGCCCGGAATGACGAGAGAAGCCCCCATCCCGCTCTGGCAGCCCTCGCCGGAGCGCATGCAGCAGGCCAACCTGACCCGCTTCGCGGCGCTGGTGAACCGGCGCTGGACCGCCGGCGCGACGGATCACGCATCGCTCTACGACTGGTCGATCCGCCACCCGGTGCAATTCTGGGAGTCGATGTGGGACTTCGGGGAGGTGATCGGCGACAAGGGCAGCGCCCCGTATCTCGTCGAGGGCGACCGCATGCCCGGTGCGAGGTGGTTCCCGCAGGCCCGGCTCAACTTCGCGGAGAACCTGCTGCGCCGGCGCGACGCCGACACCGCGATCGTGTTCTGGGGTGAGAACAAGGTGCGCCGCAGGCTCACGTTCGCCGAGGTGTACGACCAGGTCTCGCAGCTGGCCCAGGCCCTGCGTGCGATGGGCGTAACACCCGGCGACCGCGTCGCCGGGTTCCTGCCGAACATGCCCGAGGCGCCCATCGGCATGCTCGCCGCCAGCAGCATCGGCGCGATCTGGTCATCGTGCTCCCCGGACTTCGGCGTGCACGGCGTGCTCGACCGCTTCGGCCAGATCCAGCCCAAAGTGCTGCTTTGCGTGGACGGGTACTATTACGCAGGTAAGACCATCGACACGCTCGGCCGGATCGAGGAGATCGCGCGCCAGCTGCCCGCGCTCGAGAAGGTCGTGGTGGTGCCCTACATCGCGGCGGAGCCGCAGATCGGGTCGATCCCCAAGGCGGCGCACCTGGCCGACTTCCTGGCGCCCTTCCGTCCGCGCGACATGGCCTTCGAGCGCCTGCCCTTCGACCATCCCCTCGCCATCCTCTACTCCTCGGGCACCACGGGCGTTCCCAAGTGCATCGTGCACGGCGCGGGCGGCACGCTTCTGCAGCACATGAAGGAGCACCAGCTGCACACCGACCTCAAGCGCGGGGACCGGTTGTTCTACTTCACCACCTGCGGCTGGATGATGTGGAACTGGCTGGTGTCGGGTCTCGCCAGCGGCGCCACCTTGCTGCTCTACGACGGGTCGCCGTTCTACCCGAATGCCAGCGTGCTGTTCGACCTGGCCGACGCCGAGGGAATGAATGTCTTCGGCACCTCGGCGAAGTATATCGACGCACTGAGCAAGCTCGACGCGCGGCCGCAGCAGACCCACCGGCTCGCGGACTTGCGCACGATGACTTCCACCGGCTCACCGCTGTCGCCGGAATCCTTCGAGTACGTGTATGCCAGCGTGAAAGGGGACCTGCTGCTGTCCTCCATCTCGGGCGGCACCGATATCGTGTCGTGCTTCGTGCTGGGCAGTCCCTGGCTGCCGGTGTGGAAGGGCGAGATCCAGTGCCGCGGCTTCGGCCTGAAGGTGGAAGTGTATGACGACGAGGGCAAGGCCGTGGTCGGGCGGAAGGGCGAGCTGGTGTGCTCGGCGCCCTTCCCCTCCATGCCCGTGGGCTTTTGGAACGATCCGGACAGCGCCAAGTACCATGACGCCTACTTCGCCAAGTTCCCCGGCGTGTGGTGCCACGGCGACTACATGGAGATCACGCCCCGCGGCAGCGCCATCATCTACGGCCGCTCCGATGCCGTGCTCAACCCGGGCGGCGTGCGCATCGGCACCGCCGAGATCTACCGGCAGGTGGAGCAGCTGCCCGAGGTGGTGGAGAGCCTGGTAATCGGTCAGGACTGGGAACGGGACGTACGGGTAGTGCTGTTCGTGCGGCTGCGCGAGGGGGTTACACTGGACGAGGCGCTGGTCAAGAAGATCAAGCTGCAGATCCGCAGCAACACCACGCCCCGCCACGTCCCTGCCAAGATCATCCAGGTCGCCGACATCCCACGCACGAAGAGCGGCAAGATCGTGGAGCTGGCCGTGCGCAATGTGGTGCATGGACGCCCGGTGAAGAACCGGGAAGCGCTGGCGAACCCCGAGGCCCTGGACCTGTTCCGAGGGCTTCCCGACCTGCAGCGGTGAGTTCCTGCAGCCGAGGTGTCTGCGACCGGCGCAGCAGGCCGTCCGGCAGAGCCGGGCCACCTGCAAGGACATGGCCAGACTCTGCCGTCGCCTCGTCGTCATCTCATCCAGAGGCGCTTGGCCAGCAACCTTCCGGACACCAGAGGATAACGGCACGGGCGTGCGTAGCTTGAGACCAATGTCATGCCCGATCCGCTTCGGCGAAAGCAATAGGCCGCGGCCGCGGATAACCCTACCCACGACTGGCACTTCCATCGCGCCCCCGCGGCCCCATATACGATGCTGGAGCATAATCCGACGAGACCGGCCGTCCCTGCCGGGGGCCGGGCTCGAGGATAGACCTTTCCAGCTATGCGCATGAACGATCCCGATCCTGCACCCACCGGCCACGCGCACCTCGAGCTGCCCGTTTCGGGCATGACCTGCGCGGCGTGCGCAGCGCGCATCGAGAAGGTGCTGAACAGACTCCCCGGCGTGCGCGCAGAGGTCAGCTTCGCCGCTGAGCGCGCGAATGTCAGCTTCGATCCCTCCCGCAGCTCGCCGCAGAGCATCGCCGAGGCGGTCGCGCATGCCGGCTATGCAATCCCGGAGCAGACAGTGGAGCTCTCGGTGGCTGGCATGACCTGCGCCGCCTGCGCCGCTCGCATCGAGAAGGCGCTCAACCGGCTGCCGGGCGTGCAGGCGAACGTGAATCTGGCCACGGAGCGAGCTCGTGTCCGCTATGTTCCCGGAAGCGTAACGCCAGAGCTGTTGATCGCCGCGGTCGAGCGTGCGGGCTACGGCGCAGAAGAGGTAGCGGGAGTGAGCCGCGCTGCCGACCAGGCTCGGCGTGCGGCCGACTATGCGCACCAGCGGCGGTTGTTCTGGACCGCCGCCGCCCTCACCGTGCCGCTGGTGGCGCAAATGGGCTGGATGTTCGGCGGCCAGCACACCGAGATGCTCCCGCGCTGGCTCCAGCTCCTCCTGGCCACACCCGTGCAGTTCTGGATCGGCAGCCGGTTCTACGTCGGTGCATGGCATGCGCTGCGCGGCGGTGGCGCCAACATGGACGTGCTGGTGGCGATGGGCACCAGCGCGGCCTACCTGTTCAGTGCGGTGGTGACGCTGTTCGGCTTGCACGACCAGCACGTGTACTTCGAGGCGAGCGCGGCCATCATCACGCTGGTGCTGATGGGCAAGCTGCTGGAAGCGCGCGCCAAGAGCCGCACCTCCGCCGCGATCGAGCAGTTGCTGCGCCTGCAGCCTCGGCACGCCCGGGTCGAGCGGGCCGGCGGCGTTGAGGAGGTGGACGTGAGCCAGGTTCGCCTGGGGGACGTGTTTCAGCTACGCGCAGGCGAGCGCGTGCCGGTGGACGGGGAGGTGCTGGAGGGCAGCTCGTCCCTGGACGAAAGCATGCTGACGGGCGAGAGCCTGCCGGTCGAGAAAGGCCCGGGTGCAAGGGTGTTCGCCGGGACCCAGAACCAACACGGCTGGCTGCGCTGCCGAGCCATGCGCGTAGGCAGCCACACCCAGCTCGCGGAAATCGTGCGGCTGGTGGGTGAAGCGCAGGGCAGCAAGGCGCCGATCCAGCGGCTGGCCGATCGGATCTCGGGCCTGTTCGTTCCGGCCGTCCTGGTCGTGGCCCTGATCACCTTCGCGGCGTGGTGGTTGGCGACCAGCGCGTTCACCGCCGCTCTGATTCCTGCAGTCGCGGTCCTGGTCATCGCCTGTCCTTGCGCGCTCGGCTTGGCTACCCCCACCGCGATCATGGTTGGGAGCGGGCGCGGCGCGCAGTCGGGCGTGCTGGTGCGCAACGCGGCGGCGCTGGAACGAGCGGGCCAGATCCGCACCCTGGTGGTCGACAAGACCGGCACACTGACGGAAGGACGCCCGCAGGTGGTCGAAGTGGTGCCGGCAGCAGGATCAGACGAAAGCGAGGTGCTCGCGCTCGCCGCCAGCCTGGAGCAGGGCTCGGAGCACCCCCTGGCTCGTGCGGTCCTCGCGCGCGCCCAGGGCGCCGGTGTGGCTCCGCGCGCCATGGCCGGTTTCCGCGCGGAACCGGGCAAGGGGGTCAGCGGTGAGATCGCCGGCAAGTGCTACCGGCTCGGCTCGCCCGAGTGGATCGGGCAGCAAGGGGACGCCTCCGATCCTGCAGTGGTGCAACGTCTGCGCGCGGCCGGTAGCTCGGTCGCAGCACTGGCCGGCCCGCAGGGAGTGGTCGGATATCTCGCTCTCGCCGACCGTCTGCGCCCGACGTCGCGCGAGGCGGTTGCACGGCTGCAGGCGCAGGGGATAGAGGTGGTCATGCTGACCGGCGACAATGCCGCAACGGCAGCGCATATCGCAGCTCAGGTGGGCATCGCGAACTTCCGCTCAGGCGTGCTGCCGCAGGCCAAGGCAGCCGAGATCGAAGGCCTGCGCGGGCAGGGCATCGTCGGGATGGCTGGCGACGGCATCAACGACGCACCGGCCCTTGCCGCGGCCGACGTCAGCTTCGCCTTTGGAGCGGGATCGGATGTCGCCATCGAGGCCGCCGACGTGACGTTGATGCGCAACGATCTGGGCGGCGTGGCCGACGCCGTATCCCTGTCACGCGCGAGCGTCCGTAAGATCCGTCAGAACCTGTTCTTCGCCTTCGTCTATAACGTGCTAGGCATCCCGCTGGCGGCAGCGGGTCTGCTCAACCCGGTGGTCGCGGGGGCCGCCATGGCCTTGTCGTCGGTCTCGGTGGTAACCAACTCCCTGTTGCTGCACCGCTGGAAGCCATATTCTTGACCCGAAGCCACTGCAGGACGCAGACAGGATCCGGATCGAGCGCACGAGGAGAACAGGTGGAAACAGTCACGCTACGAGTCAACGGCATGACCTGCCAGGGGTGCGTGCGCAGCGTCACGCAAGTGCTGCATCGCGTCCCCGGTGTGCGCCATGCGGAGGTGTCGCTCGAGCGCGCGGAGGCCACGGTGGAGTTCGATCCGGCCCAGGCATCCGCTGCCGTGCTCAAGCAGGCGATCGAGGCCGCAGGCTACGAGGCTGCGTAGCCGCCGCAACGGCTGCCGCGCCTCGCACCGCTACCAGAACTGGTACCAGCGCTTCCGGTACGGGCCCGCGAGGGAGTACTTGGTATCCGGGAAGTTGAGCTTGAGCGTACGCTCGGCGTCGTCGCGCAGCTCGTTCAGGCCCATGGCGTCGTAGGCCTGAACCATCACCACCAGCGCCTGCTCCACCGCGGGTGTCTGCGGATAGGTGGTCAGGACGTACTGGGCGCGGTTGACGGCGGCGATGTAGGCTTGGCGGTGCATGTAGTAGGTCGCCACACGCACCTCGTTGTTGGCCATCGAGTTCACCAGGTAGCGCATGCGCGCATAGGCGTCGGAGGCGTAGCGGCTGTTTGGGAAGCGCGTCACCAGCTCGCGGTAGGCCTCGAACGACTCGCGCGCGCCGCGCGGATCGCGCTCGCTCATGTCCTGGTTGGCGAGGTCGCCGAACAGGCCCAGGTCCTCGTTGAAGTTCACCAGACCCTTGAGGTAGTAGGCGTAGTCGACGTTGGGATGGTCGGGGTAGAGCTTGATGAAGCGGTCCGCGGCAGCGAGCGCGTTGGCGGGTTCCTGGTCGCGGTAGTAGGCATAGCCGAGCTCGAGCTGCGCCTGCTGCGCGTAGCGGCCATAGGGATAGCGCGCCCCCAGCTTCTCGTAGTAACTGACGGCCTTCTTGTAGTCGCCGCCGAGGAGCTCTTCCTTCGCCTCCGTGTACAGCCGCTCGGCCGACCAGTCACGCGTCTCGTCGTAAGCGCTCTCCCCCGTGGACTTGCATGCCGTCAGCCACTGCACGCCGCCAACGAGTAGCAGCGCCCAGGCCAATCCCGCTAAACTACGAATCATCATGACCCTCGTCACGCGCTCGGTGGATTATAGCGCAACGCGCCCAGCGCCTCCCCGCCCATCCGGCGACCCGCCGCGCCCGCTCACCTTGCAGGTTCCGGCTAATCTGGCCGGCCTCAGACTCGACCAGGCCCTCGCGCGCCTGCTCCCGGATCATTCCCGCAGCCGTCTGCAGGACTGGATTCGACGCGAGCGTGTTCTGGTAGACGGCGCGACTGCCCAGCCACGCCACAAAGTCTGGGGCGGCGAGCGCATCGACATCCATCTGGAGCGTAATCCTGCCGACAACGCCGACCTGCCACAGGCGCTGCCGCTCACCGTGGTGTTCGAGGACGACGCCATCCTGGTGCTGGACAAGCCGGCCGGAATGGTTGTTCACCCCGGCAGCGGCAACCGCGATCGAACCCTGCTCAATGCTCTGCTACATCACGCGCCTGAGCTTGCTGGCGTGGCACGGGCAGGTATCGTGCACCGTCTCGACAAGGACACCAGCGGGCTGCTGGTCGTGGCCAAGACGCTGCAGGCGCAGACCAGCTTGGTGCGCCAGTTGCAGGCACGCAGCGTCAAGCGCGACTATCTCGCAGTGGTGCTGGGGGTTCCGGCCCGCACAGGAAAGGTCGAGGCGCCGGTGGGACGCCATCCGGTCCTGCGTACGCGCATGGCCGTGGTCGCGACCGGCAAGCCCGCGGTGACCCACTACCGGGTGCTGTGTGCAGGCGCAGGCTGGAGCCTGCTCGAGTGCAGCCTGGAGACCGGGCGCACCCATCAGATCCGCGTGCACCTGGCCTCCATCGGTCACCCGCTCCTCGGGGATCCCACCTATCTGGGACGTAGCGGCAGCCGCGCGGTCCCGCCTCCCGCACGCACCTTCCCGCGCCAGGCACTGCATGCCACGCGGTTAGCTCTCACGCACCCGGTGAGCGCCGCGCGCCTGACGTGGGAGTCGGCGGCACCGCCCGACTTCGCCGCATTGGTCGCTTCCCTGGAAGAGCATGCACCTGCCGGTTGACTGGATCGTGCCGGACTGGCCGGCGCCGATGCGCGTGCGCAGCCTGATCACCACGCGCAACGGCGGCGCGAGCGCGGCTCCTTTCGACAGTATGAACCTCGCCGCACACGTCGGCGACGATCCTGCGGCCGTGGGCACCAATCGCGGGCGTCTACGCCAGCACCTCCCTGCCGAGCCGTGCTGGTTGCAGCAGATGCATGGGACGAACGTGGTGGAAGCCGGCACGGTCACAGATGCCGTGCAGGCCGACGCATGCATCGCGCGCAGCCCGGGCAGGGTGTGCGCAGTCATGGTCGCCGACTGCCTGCCGGTGCTGCTCTGCGATCGGGCGGGCAGCACGGTCGCGGCGGCGCATGCCGGCTGGCGCGGCCTGAGTGCGGGCGTGCTGGAGCGCACCGTTGCGGCCATGGACCGTGCGCCCGCGCAGCTGATGGCGTATCTCGGACCGGCCATCGGGCCGCGGGCCTTCGAGGTGCAGGCCGACGTGCTGGAAGCGTTCACCGGCCTGGACCCGCGCGCCGCACAATGTTTCCGCGACAGGCCGGTCGTGGCGGGCATGCCGCGGAAATGGCTGGCGGACCTCTACGGGCTGGCCCGTCAGCGGCTGGCTCACGCAGGCGTGGAAGCGGTGTACGGTGGATCCGCCTGCGCGTTCAGTGAACCCGCCCGCTTCTTTTCCCATCGCCGGGATGGGCGCACGGGCCGCCAGGCCGCGCTGGTCTGGCTCGTTGCCTGAGCGCAGGCCGGCGGCATCCCCTCACAGCACATGACCCCATTCGGCTGGATCGTCGCCGCATGCCTGCTCGGCGGGGTGCTCAGTGTCGCGGCGGCGGCCGCGGTCGCCCTGCGTGCCGATCCGTCGCGGGTGCCGATGCTGATCAGTTACGCCGTCGGCGCGTTGCTCGGAGCGGTGTTCCTTGAGATCCTGCCGCATGCCTTCGAGAGCGTCACCTCGTCGCGCTCGCTCGGCGCCACCATCCTGGCTGGCATTCTGGTGTTCTTTCTGCTGGAGAAGCTGGTGCTGTGGCGCCACCAGCACGCGCCGCAGTGGGGGGAGACGCCGCGCAGCGAACTGGAGCACACCCACGAGCACGATCACGGGCGCAGCGGCATGATGATCATGGTCGGCGACACGGTGCACAACTTCGTGGACGGGGTGCTCATCGCAGCCGCATTCCTGGCCGACGTCCAGCTGGGAATCGTCACGGCGCTGGCCATCATTGCCCACGAGATCCCCTCGGAGGTGGGGGATTTCGTGATCCTGCTGCACTCGGGCTACAGCCAGCGGCAGGCGTTGGTCGTGAACCTGGTGTCGAGCCTGGCGATGCTGGCCGGCGGTCTGCTTGGCTACGCGATGCTGTTGGCCGTGCAGGGCTGGATCCCGTCACTGCTGGGATTTGTCGCGGCGAGCATGATCTATGTCGCCGTCGCCGATCTCATTCCCGGGTTGCATCGCCGGCCCGAGCTGCGCGCCACCGCACAGCAGGTCCTGCTGATCGGCTTGGGCATCGCGACTATCTACGTCGTGGGTGCGCTCACCGGGCATGCGCACTGAGCTGCCGTGACGCAGGCGCCGGGCCACGTATGCGAGCAGGAGCACTGGCAGCAGGCCCACGCCAAGGAAGATACTCGGGCTGCCGGCACCCAGAGCGAGCATACCCACGACATAAATCCAGCCGATGGCGATGATCTACACGGCACGTTTCCTGTGAGTGCAGCCCGGCGCGCTCAACAGGCGCGGCTGAGTTGGTTGCGCAGCCACCGATGGTAAAACCCGATCCGGCAGCGGAGCTCGCCCGCGCGGCGCAGCGCCAGGTGGAGGACTTCCTGACCCGCCTGCCACCACCCGAGCGCCTGGGCCTGCCCGAGCTCCTGCGGGCGCTCGTCGCTCACCCGGAGCGCGTGGCCGAGATCCAGCAGCGCTACTACCGGGAGCAGCTCGCGCTGTGGTCCAGGATCACCCTAGCCCACGAACCGCCCGCCGAAGCGCCGCCGGCCGACCGCCGGTTCGCTGCCGCAGAGTGGAGCCGGCTGCCTTACTTCCGGCTGCTGAAGGAATCCTACCTGCTCCACGCACGCTGGCTGCAGGAGCTGGTGGAGGCGGCACAGCTGTCGCCTCCCATCGGTCCGCGGCTGGCCTTCGCGCTGCGCCACTATCTGGACGCACTTGCGCCCAACAACTTTCCCGCCACCAACCCCGAGGTCCTCCAGCTCGCGGCCCGCACCGGCGGCGCCAGCCTCGCCGCGGGGCTGCGCAATCTGCAGGCCGACACGGCACGTGGCCGCATGCTGATGAGCGACGAGCGGGCCTTCGCGGTCGGGCGCAACCTCGCGATCACGCCTGGGGCCGTGGTCTACGAGAACGCGGTCGCGCAACTCCTCCAGTACATGCCCCGCACACCCACCGTGCATGCGCGGCCCTTGCTGATCGTACCGCCCTTCATCAACAAGTATTACATCCTGGATTTGCAGCCGGAGAATTCCTTCGTGCGCTACGCGCTGGACCGTGGCCATCAGGTCTTCATGGTGTCGTGGCGCAACGCCGGGGCCGGGTTGGAGCATGCGACCTGGGACGACTACGCCGGGCAAGGCGTGCTGGCGCCGCTGAAGGCGGCGCTGGAGATCGCCGGCGCGCGTCGGCTCAACGTGCTGGGGTTCTGCGTCGGCGGCACGCTGCTCGCGTCCACGCTCGCGGTCATGCCACAGCCTGCGCGCATCGCCAGCCTCACGCTGCTGGCCACAATGCTGGACTTCTCGGACGTAGGCGAGATCGGCGTGTATATCGATGAGGAGTTCGTAGCCCGCTGCGAACAACAGTATCGCGACGGCGGCCTCATGCCGGGCCGGCAGCTCGCACACGCCTTCGCCAGTCTGCGCGCCAACGAGCTGATCTGGCAGTTTCACGTCGACAACTACCTGAAGGGCGCGACGCCGGCGGCGTTCGACCTGCTGTTCTGGAACGGCGACAGCGCGAACCTGCCGGGGCCTCTGTACGCCTGGTACCTGCGCAACATGTACCTGGAGAACAGCCTGCGCGCGAGCAGCAAGCTCACCGTGCTCGGCCGCCCGGTGGACCTCGGTGGCATCCGGGCGCCCGCCTATGTTCTCGCGACCCGCGAGGACCACATCGTGCCGTGGAGATCGGCCTTCGCAGCGACCCACCTGCTTGGCGGTAGAATCGAGTTTGTTCTCGGAGCGAGCGGGCACATTGCGGGAGTGGTCAACCCGCCGGAACCTGGGCGCAGGAGCTTCTGGCACACAGGTCCGGTAGATCGCAGCGCCAGCGACTGGGTGGCTGCCGCCCGGCGGGAGCCGGGCAGCTGGTGGCCGCACTGGAGCAGCTGGTTGCAGCAGCATGCCGGCCGCCGCGTGCGTGCGCCACAGGAGCTCGGCAGCGAGCGGCACCGGCCGATCGAGGCGGCACCCGGGCGCTACGTGCTGGACAAGGATTGAGGGTGGGATCAGCAACCGCTTTGGGCAGCGAGCAACGCCTGCATAACGACTGAAACGAGGAGGCATCGGTGAGCAAGACTGCATACGTCACAGGAGGCATGGGCGGTATCGGCACGGCCATCTGCCGCAAGTTCCACAGCATGGGGTACAAGGTCATCGCCGGGTGCGGCCCCACCCGCGACCACGCCAAGTGGCTGGCCGAGCAGAAGGCGGCCGGCTACACCTTCTATGCCTCGGTGGGAAACGTTGCGGACTGGGAGTCGACCAAGGCGGCTTTCGACAGGTCCAAGGCCGAGCACGGCACCATCGACATCCTGGTGAACAACGCGGGTATCACCCGCGACGGGGTGTTCCGCAAGATGACGCTGGAGGACTGGCGCATGGTCATCGACACCAACCTCAACAGCCTGTTCAACGTCACCAAGCAGGTCATCGACGGCATGCTGGACCAGGGTTGGGGCCGCATCATCAACATCTCGTCGGTGAACGGGGAGAAGGGCCAGTTCGGGCAGACCAACTACACGGCGGCCAAAGCCGGCATGCACGGGTTCACCATGTCGCTCGCGCAGGAAGTAGCGAGCAAGGGTGTGACCGTGAACACGGTCGCGCCGGGCTACATCGCCACCGACATGGTCATGGCGGTGCGCGAAGACGTGCGCGAGAAGATCATCCAGACCATCCCCGTCAAGCGGCTCGGTAAGGCCGAGGAGATCGGATCCATCGTCGGCTGGCTGGCCACCGAGGACGCGGCATTCACCACTGGCGCGGAGTTCTCGGTCAACGGCGGTTTGCACATGGGTTGAGTGCCTGTGCGCTCTGAAGGCGCGGAAGCAAGCACAACCTTGCTGCGACGTCCCGGTCGGCCGCAATACCAGCGCACCAAAAAAAAGCCCCGGTTCCGAGGAACCGGGGCGAACCTTTGGTATAAGGCGAAACCTTATACAAAGGGGGAGGAGACTTGACCATCGCGCGGGCTCCCCTGCCCGCCTGGAATTCTGTCTGCGCCACCCCGCTGCTGCGCCTTTCGTTGCCAGGTGGCTTTGTTCGCTGCGACACTGCAGCTGGTTCGAGATATCGGGTCGATCCCGATGATTTCAAGCCGCTCCGCTCCCCATGGCTGGCTTTCGGCCGGCCAGAGATGCTGCAATGCACAACCCCAATGTTAACGATGCTGCGTCGCCATGTCAAGGCCCCGCTTGCGCGTCGCAGCAGAATTTGATTGCGGCTACTTTTCAATAGGTTAAACTTCCATATCAGAAGGGTTCGACAGACAGGCGCCAGCAGCATGGAGAGCGTCGCAACAGAACCCGGGCCTGAAGCCGAAACGCGGAGCCGGAGACCCCATGAGCGAAGAGATCCGACTGATAAAAAAGTATCCGAACCGGCGGCTGTACGACACCGCCACGAGCAGCTACATCACCTTGGCGGATGTGAAGAAGCTGGTGCTCGAGCAGATCCCATTCAAGGTCGTTGACGCCAAGACCAACGACGATCTGACCCGCAGCATCCTGCTGCAGATCATCCTCGAGGAAGAAAGCTCCGGCGTCCCGATGTTCTCCTCCGACATGCTGTCCCAGATCATCCGGTTCTACGGCAATGCCATGCAGGGCATGATGGGTACCTACCTGGAGAAGAACATCCAAACCTTCATGGAAATCCAGCGCCGGCTGCAGGAGCAGTCGCTCGGCAAGTTCAGCGACAACCCGATGCTCAACTCGGAGTCCTGGGGCCAGTTCGTCAAGATGCAGGGTCCCGCCATCCAGGGCCTGATGACCAGCTACCTCGAGCAGAGCGCGCAGGCCTTCCTGGAGATGCAGCAGCAGCTGCAGAAGCAGGCGCGCAATCTGTTCGGCGCGTTCCAGTTCCCCAACTTCTCGGCCCCTTTCCCACCCGCCACGGAGGATGCCAAGTCCACGGGCGACGAGGCCGGCGAAGGCTCCGAGCGCAAGGGCTGATACGCGCTTGGCAACGTCGCGACGCCCCCCCGCGCCGACGGTCGGGTTCGTATCGCTCGGCTGTCCCAAGGCGCTGGTGGACTCGGAACGCATCCTCACGCGGCTGCGCGCCGAGGGCTACATCATTTCCCCAACCTATGAGGATGCGCACCTCGTAGTAGTGAACACCTGCGGTTTCATCGACACGGCGGTGGCGGAGTCGCTCGATGCCATCGGCGAAGCGCTCGCCGAGAACGGCCGCGTTGTCGTGACCGGTTGCCTGGGTGCGAAGGGCGACGTCGTACGGCAGGCCCACCCGCACGTGCTCGCCGTCACGGGCCCGCAAGCGACGGAGGACGTGATGGCCGCTGTGCATGCGCACCTGCCCAAGCCGCACGATCCGTTCGTGGACCTGGTGCCCCCCCAGGGCATCAAGCTGACACCCAGACACTATGCGTATCTGAAGGTTGCCGAGGGCTGCAACCACCGATGCACTTTCTGCATCATCCCGTCGATGCGCGGCGCCCTGGTCAGCCGGCCGGTCGGTGAAGTGCTGCAAGAAGCGGAGAACCTCGTCCAGGCCGGCGTCAAGGAGCTGCTGGTGATATCGCAGGACACCAGTGCTTATGGCGTGGACGTTAAGTACCGGACCGGCTTCTGGCACGGCCGCCCGGTGAAGACCCGCCTGACGGAGCTGGTGCGCCAGCTCACCGAGTTGGGCGTGTGGGTGCGGCTGCATTACGTCTATCCCTATCCCCATGTCGACGAGCTGATCCCGCTGATGGCGGAAGGCAGGCTGCTGCCGTACCTCGACGTGCCCTTCCAGCACGCCAGCGCGCGCATCCTCAAGCTGATGAAGCGCCCGGCCGATAGCGAGAACACGCTGGCGCGCATCCAGGCATGGCGGCGTAGCTGCCCCAGCATCACTATTCGCAGCAGCTTCATCGTCGGCTTCCCCGGCGAGACCGAACGCGAGTTCGAGGAGCTGCTCGCGTTCCTGGAGGAGGCCCAGCTCGACCGGGTGGGCTGCTTCGCCTACTCCGCGGTCGAAGGCGCAAGCGCGAACGCGCTCCCCGACCCGGTTCCCGAAGAGGTGAAGGAAGCGCGTCGCGAGCGCTTCATGCGGCTGCAGGCGCGCATCAGCACGCACAAGCTCCAGCGCAAGATCGGCCAAACCCTGAGCGTTCTGGTGGACGAGGTCAGTGCAGAGGGTGCGGTGGCACGCAGCGGCGCGGATGCCCCGGAGATCGACGGGCTGGTCTACATCGAGGACGGACAGGGTCTCGAGACTGGGCAGTTCGCCAGCGTGACCGTGCACCGGGCCGACGACCACGACCTCTACGCGACCCGTGCCGGATGAGGTGGTCGGGCGGTTACGTCGATGGGCCGCGGCACTCAAGCGCGACGTCCTGGCTCTGTGGTTCTGCTACCGCGACCCCCGCACGCCGCTGGTCGCGAAGGTGCTGGCGATGCTCATCGTGGCCTATGCGCTCAGCCCGATCGATCTGATCCCGGATTTCATCCCTGTTTTGGGTTACCTGGACGACCTGATCCTGCTGCCCGCGGCGGTCTACTTCGCCCTCAGGCTCATCCCCTCGGCAGTGCTGGAAGACAGCCGGGTGCAAGCGGCCGGCTGGCTCGCGGCGCGCAAGGCGAAGCCGGTGAGCTATGCTGCCGCGGGCGTCATCGTGCTGACCTGGCTGGCGCTCGGCTGGCTGCTGCTGCGCCAGGTCGGGCGTCTGCTGTCGGACCACTGACCGATCGGCAGCGGCCGAGATAATCGCGCGGATCCCGACGACCAGACCCATCCGCATGCTCCTCCAGGCGCTCAGGCGCAACCGCGACCTCCTGCTTTTCACTGTCCCCGCCGCGCAGGCGCTGGTATGCGAGCGCGCGCTGGTGCGCGCGCGGCACAACGCAGGTTCCCGACTATGAGCCGATCCCTGCGCCGCATCAGAGTCCCCGACCTGGCCCTTCTGCGGCTGCGCCGGGAAATCCGCATCGCGATCGCGCTGGCGGCAGTGGTGATGATCGCTGCGTTCGCCGTCGCACTGCACTTTGTCCAGCCCGCACCTCCGGGCCGGATCGTGATGAGCACCGGCCGGACCGATGGCGACTATCACCGCTACGGCCTGGAGTACCGCAAGATCCTCGCGCAGCAAGGTGTGGAACTGGAGCTCGTTAGCTCGGAGGGGGCACTGGAGAACATCGGGCGCCTGATGGATCCCGCCACGCGGGTGGACGTAGCCTTCTTTCAAAGCGGCACCGGCTTCGCTGCCAACGCCCCGAATGTGGTCTCGCTGGGGACGCTCTACTATGAGCCCTTGTGGGTGTTCTATCGGGGTGCACCGATCACCGAGCTCCACGAGCTGCACGGCAAGCGCATTGCCCTCGGCCCGGAACAAAGTGGCACTCGCCCGTTGGCCCTGCAACTGCTGGCTGTCAACTCTGCCGTGCTGCCGCCTACCGAGCTGCTGCCCATCCCCGGCGAGCAGGCCGCCGGTATGCTCGAGAGCGGGGAGCTGGATGCCCTGTTCCACGTCGCACCGGCGGAGTCGCCGCTAGTCCAACAACTCATCGCCACCAAAGGTGTGCGGCTGCTCAGCTTCGACCGCGCGGACGCCTACATCAGGCGTTTCCCCTACCTCACTCGAGTTACGCTCCCGCGCGGTGTATTCGACTTGGTGGGTAACGTCCCTCCTCGCGAGGTGGTGCTGCTGTCACCTACCGCGAACCTGCTGGCGCGCGACAGCCTGCACCCGGCGCTCGCGTATCTGCTGATGCGCGCCGCAAGCACCCTCCACGGCGAGGGCTCGTTGCTCAGTGCACGCGGCGACTTCCCCGCGCTGCGCGACGCAGACTTCCCCTACAGCGAACAAGCCAAGCGCTACTACAAGTCGGGCCCGCCGCTGCTGCAACGCTATCTGCCCTACTGGGCATCGGTGCTGGTGGACCGGCTGTGGGTGATGGCGCTGCCGTTCCTGGCGGTCGTGGTGCCGCTGTCGCGGCTTCTGCCGCAGCTGTACGCCTGGCGTGTACGCTCGCGCCTTTACCGGTGGTACGGGCGGCTCAAGGAGATCGAGCTGGAGCTCGAGGATCGGCGAACCACGGAAGAGCTGGAAGGCATGCTGCAGCGGTTGGACGAGATCGAGTTGGCTGTGAGCCACATCCCCATGCCGCTGGCGTACTCAGAGAACCTGTACAGCTTCCGCGGCAACATCGATCTGGTGCGGGGCCGGGTGCGCAAACGGCTCGGTGACGGACGAGGCGTGACAGATGAGGCGTGACAGGGAAGGCGTGCTATCCATCTCCGCTAAGCTGCGCCGCATTATCTGTCACGGCGTTGCTTCAGCGCATCACCTGTAACGCTTTTTCTGTAACGCTTTTTCTGTCACGCTCGTCTGTCACGCGTCATCTGTCACGCTTCACCCGTCATCAAAGAACGCCAGCACGTCGGTGAGCGCCCGGGTCCGCCGCATCGGCGGCAGGCTCTGCCAGATGCGGCGCCCGTAGGGTCGATCGACCAGCCGCGTGTCACAGATCATCAGCACACCGCGGTCGGTCTCGTCGCGGATCAGACGGCCGGCGCCCTGCTTCAGCGTGATCACGGCCTCCGGCAACTGGTACTCCATGAAGGCGTTGCGTCCTTCGGCGTTGATGCGGTCGATGCGCGCCGCAAGCACGGGATCGTCCGGTGGGGCAAAGGGCAGCCGGTCGATCATGACCAGCGACAGGGCCTCGCCGCGCACGTCTACCCCTTCCCAGAAGGACTGGCTCGCCACCAGCACCGCGTTGCCGAGCCGCCGGAACCGCTCCAGCAGCTGCGAGCGTGAGCCCTCGCCCTGCAGCAACAGCGGGAAGTCATATCCCTCGTGGGCAAAGCCGTCCTCGAGCAGTGCATGCGCTTCGCGCATCGCACGCAGACTAGTGAACAACAGGAACGCACGCCCGCGGCTTGCGGCCAGCGCCGGCAGCACGGCCTTGACCACCGCTTCCGTATAGCCTGCGCTGTTCGGCCCCGGCATGCGCTCGGGCACATACAGCAGCGCCTGCGTGGCATAGTCGAAGGGGCTGTCCCATCCGGCCGTGCGTGCCTGGCCCAGCCCCATCTCCTGCTGGTAGTGACTGAAGTCCTGCTTCACCGACAGCGTCGCCGAGGTGAAGATCCACGCCCGTGCACCGGCATCGATCTGGCGCCGGAACACATCCGCGATGGACAGCGGGGTCGAGTTGAGCTGAACGGCATGCTGGAATACCTCGACCCAGCGGACCCGGTCCTTGCCGTGCTCTTGCTGCTCCGCCTCGCGCCACCGCGCAAGCCTGCCGGTGAGGTCCACGCAGCGTTGCCAGCAGTTCCCCAGCCCGTCGCTGCGATCGGCCTGAAACTCGAGCAGCTTGCCCAGTGTCGCCAGCCGCTCGGCAACCGCATCGAGGCGCTGCCCGAAGTCGCGGTGGGCTTCGGCCTGCCGCGCGGTCTGGCGCCCACTCTCCTCCCCCGCCGCCAGGCGCAGGTCGCGTGCAGCCCGCTCCAACGCCTGCGCGGCTTCGGGCAACGCGACGAAGTCCCTGGCCGCGGCGGCTGCCTCCAGCCGGGTGTCCCGCACCAGCTCGAGCAGCTGGGCCGTGGACAGGCTCTCGCCAAAAAACAGGCTGGCGGTATCCGGGAGTTGGTGCGCTTCGTCGAAGACCACCGTGTTGCAGGCCGGCAGCAGCTCGGCCACGCCCTCGTCGCGCAGCGCTAGGTCGGCGAAGAACAGGTGATGGTTCACCACGACCACGTCGGCGGCCAGCGCCTGCTTGCGCGCCTCCATGACGAAGCACTCCTTGTAGCGGGGACAGTCTCCCCCCAGGCAGTTGTCACGGGTGGAGGTGACCAGCGGCCACACCCCGGCGTCCTCGGGCACCTCGGCAAGCCCGCTGCGGTCACCGGTCTTGCTGGTCTTGGCGTAGCGCGCGACCAGTTGCAGATAACCTGCGTCGGCTCGGCTGGCGAAGCGCCCATCCTGCAGATTGCGCTCGAGGTGATAGTGACAGACGTAGTTGGCGCGCCCCTTGAGCAGCGCCACCGTGACCGGCGCGCGCAGCGCCTGGCGCACCGTCGGGATATCGCGGTTGAACAGCTGGTCCTGCAGGGTCTTGGTGCCGGTCGACAGGATGACCTTGCCGCCGGACAGCAGCGCAGGCACCAGGTAGGCCACCGTCTTCCCGGTGCCTGTTCCTGCTTCGGCAATCAGCACGCCACGCGCCTGGATGACCTCGGCCACTGCCTGCGCCATCTCGATCTGCTGCCGGCGGACCTTGAACCCTGGGATGGCCTGGGCGAGTGGGCCCGCGGCCGAGAAGAGGTGCTCCATGTCGTTCACAGTGCTATTCTAAGTGGCCGAGTGCATTGCGAGACGCACCATGCATAACCCACCCGATCGCAGCAGCGTCGAGCCGGATTGGGCGAGGCGCGGCTACAGCTTCGGGATCTGGGTCGATCCACCCGGGCAGGAATGGCGCGACTTCGTTCATGCGACCGACGAGCTGGTCATGCTGGTCGAGGGCGAGCTGGAGCTGACCTGCGGCGGCCGCACCTGCCGCCCGGCGATCGGCGAGGAGGTGCTGATCCCAGCCCGCACGCGCCACACCGTGCGCAACGTCGGCGCCGGCAGGAGCCGCTGGTTCTACGGCTACCGCACGGGGCGCTGAACCTTTGCTCCGGCATCCGGACGAACCATCATGCAGCGCGTCCTGATCGTCGTGGGGTTGGTCTTGCTGGCGGTTGGCCTGTTATGGCCTTGGCTGGACAAGCTCGGGCTGGGTCGGCTGCCGGGTGACATCCGCATCGAGCGGGACGGCTTCGGCTTCTACTTCCCGCTGACGACCGGCATTCTCGTTTCGCTCGCCATCAGCATCGTCCTCTGGCTGCTGCGAAAGTAGCGTCAGGCGACCTGGCGCCTAAGCGATTCGCGTTCCCGCGCCAGCAGCGCCGCACAGTCCGGCGGCGGCAGCGGCTTGCTGAGCAGGAACCCCTGCGCTCTCGGTGACCTCCAACTCCAGATAGCGCGCATCCAGCCCCGAAACGCCCAGCGCGCGGTCGACCGTGTCGACGAAGTCGGCCTGGCGGAACTGCACCGCCCAAATGTTCACCGATACGCGCAATCGGGGCAGGCCGGCGTCCTGCCAGGCGCGGTTCTGCCGGCAGGCTTCCTGTAGCACCCATTCTCCGATCGGCAAGATGAGCCCGCTCTCTTCGGCGAATGGCATGAAGCGGCCCGGCGACATCAGCCCGTGCTCCGGGTGTTCCCAGCGGATCAACGCCTCCATGCCGACGACGCGGCCGCTGGAGATGTCGTACTGCGGCTGGTAATGCAGGCGCAGCTCGTCGCGCTCCAGCGCCCGCCGCAGACTGCGCTCCAGGGACAGCCGCTCGAGCGCACGGGCGTTCATGTCCTGCGTAAAGAACTGGTAGTTGTTGCGGCCGTTCTCCTTGGCGTGATACATGGCCGCATCGGCATTGCGCAGCAGGGTATCGACGTCAGCGCCGTCGCCGGGGTAAACGGCGATGCCCACGCTCGGGGTGGATACCAGCTCATGCCCGTCGATGTTGTAGGGGCGCGACACTGCATCGAGTACCTTCTGCGCCGCAACTGCGATGTCACCGGGATAGGCCATGTCCGGCATCAGAATGACGAACTCGTCGCCGCCCAGGCGACTGACGGTGTCGCTGGTGCGCATGCACAGCCTCAGCCGGCTCGACACCTCCTGCAGCAACTTATCGCCAACGCTGTGACCAAGCGAGTCGTTGACCGTCTTGAACCGGTCCAGATCCAGGAACATGACGGCCACGCGGGTGCGGTTGCGCTCCGCCAGGGACACCGCCTGCGCGATCCGGTCGGTCAGCAGGACGCGGTTGGGCAGGTCGGTGAGCGCATCGTGGTGAGCCAGATGCCGCACGCGCTCCTCGCGCTCCTTGCGCTCGGTGATGTCGGAGAAGATCTCGATGTAGTTGACCGGCCTCCCCTGCGTATCGCGCACCACGCTGATGGTCAGCCACTTGGGAAACACTTCGCCGTTGCGGCGCCGGTCCCCCACCTCGCCCTGCCAGTAGCCGTTGCGGTCGACTTCTGCCCACAGCTCGAGCTCGCGATCGGCACTGCGCACGCTCGGGCTCAGTGAGTAGGGAGTCTTGCCCACTGCATCCGCGGCAGCGTAGCCGGTGATATGGCTGAAAGCCGGGTTGACTGTCCGGATGCAGTGCTGCGCATCAGTGATGACAATCGCCTCGCCACTGCTTTGGAACACCTCTGCCGCGAGGCGCAGCTCGCCTTCCGCGCGCTTGGACAGCGTGATGTCGAGCAGGAAGCCCTGTAGCGTGCGGCGGCCGTCCGCCCCAATCACCACGCCGACGCGCTTCTCGCTTTCCAGCCTCAGGCGATCGAGCTCAGCACCGGCGCGCGCGGCGAACACCCCCAGCAACGTGCGGACAACCTCCGAGTCACGCATCGGCTTGTCATCCAGCACCGCAAGCAGCCCGATGGCTTGACCGGCTCCATCCTGGAGGGGTACGCCCAGATAGCTCTGAATGCCCAGATCGCGCAGCATGGCGTTCTCCGGGAAGGCCTGACCCAGACCCTCCGGATAGAACTGGATGCCGTCCCGGATCACCGCCGCGCAGGGCGTGTGGCTCAAGTCGTAGCCGAAGTTGTCGAGGATGCTGCCGTCCCCGGACACGGCAACCGTGCGGATCTGCGGCGACCGATCTCCGCTGAGCTCCCCGACCAACGCATAGCGGGCCCCAACCGCCGCGGCCAGCTCGCGGACCAGGGAGCGGAAGAAGGCCTCGCCGAGGGCTGCGGCGGTGCCCTTGACGATCGACTGGATGGTCTGCGCCGCACGGCGCTGTGCGCTCACGTCGTGCACGAAGATCGACACACCGGTCACGTTGCTGCCGGCGTCAATGATCGGATTGTAGGCCTCGTCCTGGCTCACCTGCCTGCCACTGGGCAGGCGGAAGGCGCTCTCGACGTGCTGGCGCTGGCCCTGCAAGGCGCGCGAGAAGATCCCCTCCAGCTCGGCCCGGCGCTCAGGCAAGACCAGTCGATACACGTCATCACCCACAGCCAGCTCGAAGCCGTAGTTGCGCCGGACGGCGACGCGCAAGGCGTCGTTCATCATGGTAATGCGCAGCTGCCGGTCCACTGCCAACAGCAGGTCATCGGTGTTGTTGACCAATGCCGTGAGAAACGCCTCCTTGGCGCGCACGGCTTCCTCGGCCCGGTTGCGCGGCGTGATGTCCTGCATCAGCAGCAGCACGCGCCGCTCTGCGTCGCCTTCGATGACCTGCGCTGAAAACAGCGCATGCGCCAGCTCGCCCGACTTCCGGCGGAAAGGCGCCGCGCGCTCGCGTACGGTGCCCTTCTCGAGCAGGTCTTTCATGCCTCTAGCGCGCCGCCCGGGACTGCTCCAGAGACTCACTTCGATCGAGGTCCTGCCGATGACTTCCTCCCGCGAGTGGCCGGTCATCTCGAGGAAGGCTGCATTAACCTCCAGGAACGTGCCGTCAGCGGCACGGGTGAGTGCGGCGGGGATGGGGCTGCTGTCGAAGAGCGTACCGATGTGCTGCCGACCCTGCTCGATCCGGCGGGAGCGCACAACCAGTATCCAGGCGATCGGCGTGCTGGCAGGAAGGATGGCGGCCAGTAACGGGAGGTTGTGTTTCCAGGCCGCCAGCACTGCGAGCCCGACGAGAAGGACCAGCCCGAGGCACAGCCAACGCCGGGTGAAGGACGCACGCGCGGACTTCAACGGGTCCTCCGGTACACCCCCGCGACGAGAATCGGGCAGCGCCGGGAAACGTTACGGCAGCCCACGCTGGTGCACACGCTCGCGGGCCGCTGTTCGGATAGGCTCGTCATATTGTTGCCGGTACTGACCGGCACCCGGCAATTCTTGTTTTATCGGCAGCATGGGCCGGAGATTGAGCGCCGGATCCCGCCCTGTCAAGCCGCGCTGCGGTTGCCGCTGGAAGGCACCGGCCGCTACACTTGTCGTCCCGCTTGCCTGCATGCCGCAACCATGCCCACGCGTTGCCCCTGGTGCGAAGCCACCGCCGAGTACATGGCTTATCACGACGACGAATGGGGTGTGCCCGTCCACGACGACCGGACGCTGTTCGAGTTCCTGGTCCTGGAAGGTGCGCAGGCCGGCCTGAGCTGGTCGACGATTCTCGTCAAGCGCGGCAGCTACCGCCGCGCGTTCGCCGACTTCGACCCTGTCCGCGTGGCCCGCTTCACCCCGGCCCGCATCCTCAAGCTGCTGGATGACCCCGGCATCGTACGCAACCGCCTCAAGGTCGAATCGGCGGTGCGCAACGCCAAAGCCTTCCTGCGCGTGAAGGACGAGTTCGGCAGCTTCGCGGGGTACGTCTGGCGCTTCGTTGACGGCCACCCGGTTCAGAACGCGTGGCGCAGCATGAAACAGGTCCCGGCCAGCACGCCGGCCTCCGATGCTATGAGCAAGGACCTCAAGAAACGCGACTTCAACTTCGTCGGCTCGACGATCTGCTACGCCTTCATGCAGGCCACGGGCATGGTCAACGATCACCTTGTCGACTGCTATCGCTGGCGCGAGGTGCAGGAGCTCGGCGGGCGGACAACCGGCATGCGCAGCGATGGCTGACAGCTCCAGACCCGACTTCTGGGACCAGCGCTACCGCGACGGCGTTACCCCATGGGATTTCGGCCGTGTGCCGGCAGACCTGCGCGTTTTCCTGGGGCAGCTCGAGCCTGGCCCCCGCGTCCTGGTGCCTGGCTGCGGCTCGGCCCACGAAGTGTATTACCTGGCGGAGAACGGCTTCGACGCGATGGCGGTGGACTTCAGCGCCACGGCGGTGGAAGTGGCGCGACGCAACCTGGGCTGCTTTGCCGAGCTGGTGCACATGGCCGACTTCTTCGACTTCGATGCG
>Ga0105100_10000120_pt1 | contig 43501 bp, 35 predicted proteins | sample PPLLak12cMay2015_2_FD_87033 | JGI IMG/M metagenome (GOLD analysis project Ga0105100, IMG submission 87033) | Freshwater sediment microbial communities from Prairie Pothole Lake near Jamestown, North Dakota, USA - PPLs Lake P8 Core (1) Depth... | ecosystem: Environmental > Aquatic > Freshwater >... | reverse complement strand
CAGCGGGGGCCACAGGCACCGCACGCGGCTCCTGTCGGCCGGCGCTGTGGAAGGCCCCGCCATCGGGCTCGGGTTGCAGCTGCGGCTCGATGCGGGTGCCGGCCGCATGAGCAGGCTCGAGCAGCGCATCTCCGCGGTCGGGCGCGAAGGCCTCTTCTGCCCGCCGCCGGAAGCGCGATTCCTGGATGCGGTTGTAGGCGATCACGCCGACAATCACCGCTGCACCTACGACCAGCAGGCCGATCTGCAACTCGCTCATGACTATCCCCGGACGGGGTCCTCCCTCTGGGTCCGCGTCACCGCGGACACTGCCCTCCGTGATTTCGTGCCCGCGCGCTCATGCGGCGCTTCTTCGATCAGGCCGTCACGATACACGCAGCACGGGCGAGCGGCCACGGCTTGCCGGATCACGCCGCCGCCTCGGTCTCCTCGCGGATCCGCAACGCTTCGTCGATGTCCACCGCTACCACCTTGGACACTCCCTGCTCGGGCATGGTGATGCCGACCAGCTGCTCGGCCATCTCCATGGTGATCTTGTTGTGGCTGATGAACAGGAATTGCGTCTGCTGCGCCATCTGCTGCACCAGCTTGCAGAAGCGCTCGGTGTTGGTGTCGTCCAGCGGCGCGTCGACCTCATCGAGGAGGCAGAAGGGCGCGGGATTGAGCTGGAACAGCGAGAACACCAGCGACAGCGCGGTCAGCGCCTTCTCCCCGCCGGACAGGAGGTGGATCGATGCGTTGCGCTTGCCCGGCGGGCGCGCGACGATGCTGATGCCGGCGTCCAGGATCTCCTCGCCCGTCATGACCAGGCGCGCTTCGCCGCCCCCGAACAGGGCCGGGAACAGTTGGCTCAAGTTGCCGTTCACCTGGTCGAACGTAGCCTGCAGGCGCTCGCGCGTTTCCCGGTCGATGCGCCGGATGGCATTCTCCAGCGTGGTTACCGCCTCGTGCAGATCGCGCGACTGAGCCTCGAGGTAGGAGCGCCGCTCGCGCCCCGCCGTGAGCTCGTCCAGAGCGGCCAGGTTCACCGCTCCCAGCGCGGCGATCTCCTCACCCAGCCGGTTGATCTCGGTCTGCAGCGCGCCCGGCCGCATGCCCTTCTCCAGCTTGCCGGCCAGCTCCGTCTCGTCGACCCCCGCTTCCACCAGCTGCGCCGAGAAGTTTTCCTCGGCGAGCCGGGCCTCCTGCTCCTTCAGCCGCAGGTCGCCAGCGCGCTCCCGCAGCGGCGCGAGCTTCTGCTCGCTTGCCATTCGCTGCTGCTCAGTCTCCTTCAGATTGCGTTCGGCCTCCTCGAGCTCCTGGCGAGCGAGATTCAAGGCCTGCTCGCGCTGCAGGCGCAGCTCGAGTGCCGCCCCCAGTTGTGTCTGCAACGGGCGTTCGTCCAGACCGGACAGCTCCTCGTTCAAGCCCTGCAGCGAACGGTCCAGGCGCTCGATCTTGTCGCTGAGCGCACGGATGCCGTTCTCCGTATCGACAATCCGCTGCGATGCCGACCGATGGTTGAAGATGGCCTCCTGCAGTCGCCGTGCAGCCGCCTGCGCGCTCTCGCGCCGCTGGGTCAGCGTCTCACCGGCGCGTGCATGCGCCTCTCGGGCACCGTCCAGTTGCGCGGCAGCCTCCTCCAGCCGTGCGGACAGCTCCTCGAGCCGCAACGAGGCCCGGGTGCGGGCGGCCGCCTCGCGCTCGATCTGTCCGGCGACCTCCTGTACTTCGTCGGCGAGCTGCGACCGGCGGTGCACGATGCGCTCCATCTGCTCCGACAGGCGTACCTGGTCCAGTTCCAGGTCATGCCGCCGCTGCTGGGCCGCGTCGGCTTCCTGGCGCAGCTTCTGCAGCTCCAGACGCGCGTGATCCAGCTCGGCCTGCGCTTCTACCACTTCCGAGCGCGCGGCCGCTTGGGCCTGCTCCAGGTCTTCGCGTCGGGCCTTGAGCTCCTCGATCTCGCGCTGGCGCGACAGGATGCCGTGGATCTCCGAATCGGCGGCGTGGAAGCTCACGCTGCTGCGTGTGAAAACGTGGCCCTGCGGGCAGACAATCATCGCGCCGGCGGCCAGCTCTGCCCGTTGCGCGAAGCCCTCGGCTGCGTTGCTGACGACGAATACGTTGGCGAGCCAATCGGTCAAGACTGCGGCAACACCCGCGTTGGTGCACGTGATGTATTCGCGCAAGGGCGTGCGGCCGCCGGCTGCCGTGCTGTCGGCCTCGCCACTGCGCTTCTGGAAGAAGGACACCTTGCCGGGCGGCGGTTGAGTCAGCCAGCTGGCGGCACGCTGCAGGTCTTCCAGGGCGATGCCGTTCAGGCGCTCCCGCAGCACCGCCTCCAGGGCATCTTCCCAGCCCGGCACGATGCGGATGCCCTGCCACAGGCGGCCAAAACCATCGAGCTGGTGGTCGTCCAGCCAGGCGTGCATCTCACCCGAGCGGCTGACCTGCTGCTGCAGCAGCTCCAGCGCCGTTGCGCGGGCATCCAGCGCGGCCAGCTCGCGGGAGGCAGTTTCGGCCGCTTCTGTTGTCTGGCGGTGGGTTTGCTCCAATGCGGGCAGACTGGCTTCGGCCTGCGTCAGCGCATCGCGCTTCTCCCGGTGCTGGTAGTCCAGCTCGCCCAGCTCGCGGGTGAGCCGATCGAGCTCTTCGCGGTCCACGTCCTCCAGGGTCTGCTGCTCCTGCAGGAGTCGTTCGCGGCGCTGGCCCAGCTGGACTAGCAGTCCGGCCGCGTGGTCGTGGCGCGTCAGCTCGACCTGCTCTTCCTGGCGATGGCGCGCAAGGTCCTGGGTCAACCGATCCGCCTCGGTCCGCGTGGTCGCAAATACCTGCTCGGCGGCCGGAAGCTGCTGGGATTCGAGGCGCTCCTGCTCGCGGCATTCGTCGAGCTGCTGCGCAGCCGTCTCCAGCTCGCTGCGCTCCTCCGCCAGGCCAGTGTGCAGAGTCTCGAGCTGGCTGGCGGACTCTGTGCGCTCCTGCGACACCGCGCCGATCTGGCTGTCCACCCGGCGCCGGCTGTCGCGCAGGTGCTGCAGGGACTGCTCCAGGCGGGCCGCCTCGGCGTTGGTTTCGTACATGGCACCCTGTGCCGCATGCACGTGGTCGCTGGCAGCGTAGTGCGCCACGCGCTGCTCCTCCACGTGGCTTTCCAGCTCGCGCATGCGCGCCGTCTCGGCCTCCAGGTCGATCGCCACCTGGTCCAGCTCGCGCTGCAGCCGGGTGCGGCTACTCACGGCGTCCTGCTTGCGCAGCAGCCACAGCAGGTGCTGCGTGAGCCTGAGGTCGGCCTCGAGTGCGCGGTACTTAGCCGCGACTTCGGCCTGGCCCTCGAGATGCGCGAGCTGTTTGCCGAGCTCTTGCAGAATGTCGTCCACGCGCGCCAGATTGTCCCGCGTGTCCTCCAGCCGCTGCTCGGTTTCCTTGCGCCGCTCGCGGTACTTGGAGATTCCGGCGGCTTCCTCCAGAAAGGTGCGCAGCTCTTCGGGACGCGCCTCGACGATGCGCGAGATCATCCCCTGCTCGATGATGGCGTAGGCTCGCCCACCCAGCCCAGTGCCCAGGAAGATGTCCGCCACGTCCCGCCGGCGCACGTGCATGTTGTTGATGTAGTAGGACGATTCGCCGTCGCGCTCGAGCAGGCGCTTGACCGAGATCTCGGCGTACTGGGCCCAGGGGCCGCCCGCTTTGCCCAGGCTGTTATCGAACACCAGCTCCACACTGGCGCGGTTGGACGGCTTGCGCTCGCCCGAGCCGTTGAAGATCACGTCCTGCATCGTCTCGCCGCGCAGATGCTTGGCCGATGATTCCCCCAGCACCCAGCGCACGGCGTCGATGACGTTGGATTTGCCGCACCCGTTCGGGCCGACTACACCGACCAGGCTGCCCGGCACGGGGATGTGGGTTGGATCGACGAAGGACTTGAAGCCGGCGAGTTTGATGTGGGAGAGACGCAATTGGACCGACCGGATTAGAATTAGCGGGTAACCTCAAGCCCTCCCGGCAGCGACAGAAAACAAACGCCCAGTCCTACACAACGCATCAGGACCGGGCGCAGTTCACGGGCCGGCAGAGCTGCTGGAAGGTCGCGGCGCAATCACATCAGGCTCAATTGCCGGATCGCTGCCCGACCTGGGAACGCATTTTAACCGATTCGTCATTGGCAGTGACAATGAGTGCACAGCCTGGCCGGCTGCTGGAGACCTTCGACAATCCCCAGCCCGGGCGCGACTATCTCATCCATATGGAGATTCCGGAGTTCACCTGTCTCTGCCCAAAGACAGGCCAGCCGGACTTCGCCACATTGCTGCTCGACTATATTCCGGACTGGCGCTGTATCGAGCTGAAGAGCCTGAAGCTGTACGTCTGGTCGTATCGCAACGAAGGCGCCTTTCACGAAGCGGTCGCCAACCGCATTCTCGACGATCTCGCAGCGGCGACGGCACCACGCTTCATGCGGCTGACGGCCCGCTTCTTCGTGCGTGGCGGGATCTTTACTACGATCGTGGCAGAGCACCGCCAGTCGGGTTGGCAGCCCGCAGCACGGGTAGACCTGGAACAAGTCCCCTCGGCTTCAAGCATCGGCGCGTGAGTCAGCCGTGCTCCCGCCCGAGGCGCCCGGATAGAAGGGTGGCAGCCACGATCATGCTCCCGCCGGCCCACTGGGTCCAGCGCATGGCCTCGAGTGCCAGGACGTAGGAAGACAGCGCTGCCACTACCAGCTCCGACAGCAGCAGCACGATGGCGCGGTTGGCGCTGACGCGCATCAGGCCGTGCTGGACGGCAAGGTTGGTCGCAAAGATCACCAGGCCGAGGACGAGCAGCAGCAAAAGGGGCCCCGGCCCGGCCGCGAACGGCTCGCTCAGCGGCGCACCCTCCAAGGCGGCGACAACCAGCGCAGTCACCACTACGCCCGCGAATACAGCCACCGCTTTCACCGGGACCTCCAGATGACGCGCCTTGCGGATCAGAACATTCGAGAGCGCGAACCCGATTCCTGCGGATAAGCCGAACCACTCGGCGGCGCTGTGCGGAACGGGCAGACTCATCCCAGGCTGCCAGAGCATGGTGGCCGCGCCCGCCAGCGACAGCAGGATGACCAAAAACCCCGTGCTGCCCGGCCGCTCGCCAAGGAGCAGCGCGGCGAACAGGACAGTCCATAGCGGCGCGAGGTAGAACAGCAGTAGTACCTGCATGACCTGTCCGTGGATCATGCCCAGGACGTAGCCGAGATTGGTCCACCCGGCAGACAGGGCGATGAGAATCAGGAGCCGGTCGGGACGATGCAGGGCGCTGAGGTTGCGGCGGAACAGGATGCACGCGGCGAGCAGCGCAACGGCGTAGGTGGCCAGCGTCGACAGGGTGCCGCGTACGCCGGCCTCCTCGAGCAGCCGATAGGGGTACCAGATCAGCCCCCAGACCAGTGCCCCGGTCAGCAGACCGGCAACCGCGCTCGCCTTGCCCAATGCCCGCCCCTTATAATTAGCCGCTTGCCGGCAGCAACCGGCCGTCCGGTCGATCCCGATGAACCCGAACCTCAGCCGCCTGCAGCCCTACCCATTCCAGAAACTCTCCGCGCTGTTCAAGGGGCTGCAGGCAAGCCCGGCTCATGCGCCGATCAATCTTTCCATCGGCGAGCCCAAGCACGCCACACCGGCATTCATCAAGCAGGTGCTGGTCGAGAACCTGGACGGACTGGCGTCCTACCCCGCGACGGCCGGTAGCGAGGGACTGCGCCGCGCAATCGCGGGCTGGCTTCAGCGGCGCTACCAGCTCGATGCGCTGGACGCGACAAAGGAGGTGCTACCGGTAAACGGCAGCCGCGAGGCTCTATTCGCCTTCGCCCAGGCCGTCGTCGACGGCAGTCGTGCCGGCGCGCGCGTAGTCATGCCCAACCCCTTCTACCAAATCTACGAAGGGGCAGCCCTGCTGGCTGGCGCCGAGCCGGAGTTTATCAACATCATCGCCGAAAACAACTTCCGCCTCGATCTGTCACAGCTGCCGGAATCGGTCTGGGCCAGGACCCAGCTGCTGTACCTGTGCAGCCCGGGCAATCCAACCGGCAGCGTGATGACCTTGGAGGACTGGGAGCAAGTCTTCGCGCTCTCCGACCGGCATGGCATCGTCATCGCCAGCGACGAGTGCTACTCGGAGATCTATTTCGACGAGTCCGCACCGCCGCTCGGTGCCCTCGACGCGGCACACCGCCTGGGGCGCGCGGGCTTCCCGCGTCTGGTCGTGTTCGGCAGCCTGTCCAAGCGCTCCAACGTGCCGGGCATGCGCTCGGGCTACGTGGCCGGCGACGCCGCCATCCTGGAGAAGTTCCTGCTGTACCGCACCTACCACGGCAGCGCCATGAGCCTCGCGATCCAGGCGGCCAGCCGCGCGGCCTGGGAAGACGAAGCGCACGTGCGCGACAACCGTCGCCTGTATCGGGAGAAGTTCGAGGCGTGCACCCGCATCCTGCGCGAAGTCGCGGACGTGAAGATGCCGGAGGCTGCTTTCTATCTCTGGCTGCGCACGCCGATCCCGGCCGCCGAGTTCGCCTGCCGCCTGTACGAAACCTATAATGTGAAGGTCCTGCCCGGGGAATTCCTGGCCCGCGAAGCACACGGCGTGAACCCCGGTGAGCGGTTCGTGCGCGTCGCGCTGGTGTCCACGCCGGCGGAATGCATTGAGGCCGCTGAGCGCATCCGGGCCTTCCTCTCCAAGCACTAAGCAACAGGAACAGACGACCATGACGGGACTGCAATCGGTCATCGAAACCGCTTTTGAGGATCGCGCCGCCATCACTCCGGCCAATACCGACCCGCGACTGCGCGATGCGGTGAACGAAGTCCTGGCCGGCCTGGACGCCGGCAAGCTCCGGGTGGCGGAGAAGACCGGCGCGGAATGGATTACTCATCAGTGGATCAAGAAAGCCGTGCTGCTGTCTTTCCGGATCGAGGACAACACCGTGGTGCGCGACGGCTACACCAACTACTACGACAAGGTGCCGGCCAAGTTCGCCGCCTATGGCGCCCAGGATTTCAAGGCCGGCGGCTTTCGGGTGGTGCCCCCGGCAGCGGTGCGCCGGGGCGCCTTCATCGCCCGCAATGTCGTGCTGATGCCTTCGTATGTCAACATCGGCGCGTACGTGGATGAAGCAACGATGGTGGACACCTGGGCCACCGTCGGCTCCTGCGCCCAGATCGGCCGGAACGTGCACTTGTCAGGGGGCGTGGGCATCGGCGGCGTGCTGGAGCCGCTGCAGGCCAATCCCACCATCATCGAAGACGATTGCTTCATCGGTGCGCGCTCCGAGGTCGTCGAAGGAGTGATCGTCGGCGCCGGATCGGTGATCTCGATGGGCGTCTATATCGGGCAGAGCACCAAGATCTACAACCGGGAGACCGGCGAGGTCACCTACGGGCGCATTCCGCCGGGGTCGGTGGTCGTGTCGGGCAATCTTCCGTCCGCCGATGGCAAGTACAGCCTCTATTGCGCAGTGATCGTCAAACAGGTCGACGCCAAGACCCGCGCCAAGACCAGCATCAACGAGCTGCTGCGCGGCGACTAGCAGCGGCGCGACTCTACTCATCTAGCTTCCCCGCATAGCCTTACGCCGGGGGGTCTCGCCGCTGCCGCTCGGCTGCGGCTGGTCGCCCCGCCTTGGGGCGCGGCCAGGCTATCGCCGGCCGCATCCAGGCTGCGCCTGAAACTTGCTTTGGCCCCCCGGGTTGGTGACTGGACTGACCGCGTGCAAAGAGGATTGCCATGTACCTGACTCCTGTGCTCAAGCTGATGGCCGAAAAACAGGCATCCGACCTGTTCATCTCGGCCGGCATGCCCATCTCCATCAAAATCCTGGGCACGATCATGCCCGTCAACGCGGACGTGCTGGACCCTGAGACGGTAAGAAAGATCGCCTACGAGATGATGTCGGAGAAGGAGCAGCAGGACTTCGAGCAGACCTGGGAGATGAACTTCTCGTTTCCGGTCCCGGAGGTCGGGCGCTTCCGCGTCAACGTCTTCCGGCAGCGCGGACACGTCGCGCTGGTCATCCGCTACCTGCGCACCCAGACGCCAGGCATCGAGGCGCTGCGCCTGCCGCCGATCCTCAAAGACCTGATCATGGAGAAGCGCGGCCTCGTTTTGGTAGTCGGGGCCACCGGTTCGGGGAAATCGACCACGCTGGCAGCCATGATCGAGCACCGCAACAACACCCGCGGTGGGCACATCCTCACAATCGAGGACCCGATCGAGTTCGTGTTCAAGCACAACCGCTCTGTGATCAACCAGCGGGAGGTCGGGCTCGACACCAAGTCCTACGGCAGCGCCCTGGTCAACGCCATGCGCGAGGCGCCTGACATCCTGATGATCGGCGAGTCGCGGGATCGGGAAACGCTGCAGCAGGCGCTGCTCTATGCACAAACCGGCCACCTGTGTCTGTCCACGCTGCACGCCAACAACAGCTACCACGCGCTCAATCGGATCATCAACTTCTTTCCCTACGATGCGCGCCCTGCTCTGTTGAACGACCTGGCAGTCTGCCTGAAGGCGATCATCTCCCAGCGCCTAGTCAAGGCGGTGGACGGCTCCCAGGTAGCCGCAGTCGAGGTGCTGCTCAACAGCAAGCACATCCAGGAGCTGATCGTGAAGGGTGAGATGGACCAGATCAAGGAAGCCATCGAGAAGAGCCTCTCGCCGGGCTCGGTGAGCTTCGAGCAGGCGCTGTTCAAGCTCTATGCCGAAGGCAAGATCACCAAGGACGAGGCGCTGCGCAACTCCGACTCCGCAACGAACCTGTCCTGGATCATGAACAATGCCGAGCAGGCGGCGGCGCGCGTCGGCGCGAAGGGTCCCATTCGAACCGACCTGGCCACCTCGTCTTCCTTCGACGACTTCAAGATCAATATCAACGCTGGGAACTGAGCACAAAGGCGTGACAGCGTGAAGACCACGCTTCCCGGTCACGCCTTCCGGTTACGCTTTTCTGTCACGCCTTGCCTGTCACGCCTTTCTGTCACGCTCCTCGGTCACGCCTTATAATCCGTGGCCATGCCGAACGATGCCGCACCCAGCGCCACCCTGGCGCTCGCCGAAGCGCTGATCCGTTGCCGTTCCATCACCCCCCACGACGGGGGGTGCCAGCACATCCTCGCGCAGCGCCTGCAGGCGATAGGCTTCACCACGGAACCGATGCGCTTCGGCGCGGTGGACAATCTCTGGGCGCGGCGTGGGAGCAATGCCCCAGTGGTCTGCTTCGCTGGTCACACCGATGTCGTGCCGCCCGGACCGTTGGAACAATGGCAGTCCGATCCGTTTCGGCCGGCGGAGCGCGACGGCTATCTCTACGGACGCGGTGCGGCGGACATGAAGAGCTCGATCGCGGCTTTCGTGACTGCGGTGGAGCGCATCGTCACGGAAACCCCACATCATCCCGGATCGATCGCGCTGCTCATCACCTCCGACGAGGAAGGTGTGGCGATAGATGGGACGATACGGGTGGTGGAGGCGCTGCGCGCGCGCGGCGAGCACCTCGACTACTGCATTGTCGGGGAGCCGACCTCCGTTCAGCGGCTCGGCGACACCATCAAGAACGGGCGGCGCGGCTCGCTGTCCGGTGAGTTGCGCGTGAAGGGCGTACAGGGGCATGTCGCTTATCCGCACCTTGCGCGAAATCCCGTGCACTTGGCAGCGCCTGCTCTGGCCGAGCTGACGGCGAGCGAGTGGGATCGGGGCAACGAATACTTCCCGCCCACCACTTTCCAGGTGTCCAACGTGCAGGCCGGGACAGGCGCGACCAATGTCATCCCTGGCGAGCTGCGAGTGCTGTTCAACTTCCGTTTCTCACCGGCGAGCACGGTGGAGAGCCTGAAGTCGCGCGTGCAGACGATCCTGGACCGGCATGGCCTGGACTATGCGCTGGACTGGTCCCTGTCGGGCATGCCCTTCCTGACCCCGCGCGGGCGGCTGGTGGAGGTCATCGGCAGGGCGGTCACGACCGAGCTCGGCATCGAGCCGGAGCTGTCCACAACCGGTGGCACCTCCGATGGACGTTTTATCGCCACCATCTGCCCGCAGGTGGTGGAGCTCGGTCCGGTCAATTCCACCATTCACAAGGTCAACGAGCGGATTGCCCTGGCCGACGTGGAGGCTCTGAGCCGGGTCTACTACCGCACGCTGGCCGGACTGCTGCATGGATCTTGACGCGGCGCGCAGCCTGCGCAGCGTACGTGATCTGCTGCGCTACGCCATCAGCCGGTTCAACGCTGCGCAGCTCGCCTTCGGCCACGGCACCGACAACGCCTACGACGAAGCCGTCTATCTGATCCTGCATAGCCTCCACCTGCCCCTGGACCGACTGGACCCGTTCCTCGACGCGACGCTCCTGCCGGAGGAGATTGGGCGGGTGCTGGGCATAGTCGAGCGGCGCGTGACCGAGCGCACCCCGGCGGCCTATCTGACGCACGAAGCGTGGCTGGGCGACTACCGGTTCTACGTGGACGAGCGGGTCATCGTGCCCCGCTCCCACATCGCCGAGCTGATCGAACAGGGCTTGGGCGCCTGGCTGCCCGACGGCGGCCGGGTCCAGCGCGCGCTGGACCTGTGCACCGGCTCCGGCTGCCTCGCGGTCCTGTTGGCGCTCGCCTTGCCTGCGGGCGAGGTCGATGCCGTCGACATCTCGTCCGACGCCCTGGATGTTGCGCGGCGTAACGTCGCCGACTACGAGCTTGAACCACGCGTCCACGTGCTGCAGTCGGACCTGTTCGACGGCCTGAAGGGCAGGCGCTACGACCTCATCGTGAGTAACCCGCCCTATGTCGCTGCCGCCGAGATGGCGGGGCTGCCCGAGGAATACTGCCGGGAGCCGGCGCTGGCTCTGGCAGGCGGCAACGACGGGCTGGACGTGGTGCGCAGGATCCTGGCCCAGGCACGTGCGCACTTGAAGCCGCGCGGGGTGATCGTGATCGAGGTCGGCAGCGGCCGCACCGCGGTCGAGACGGCCTTCCCGGAGCTGTCGCCTACCTGGCTGGAGACCAGTGCGGGCGGCGACCAGGTTTTCCTGCTCGAGCGGGACCAGCTCCCAGCTTGACGGCTGGCGGGCGGGGTGGCTCCGCTTCGGGAGCTGGTCTCACGAGAGTAGCAGACCACGCCAGGATCGCATTGGTGTGCTCGTCGTCCAACTCGCGCCAGGCGCCCCGCCGCAACGCAAAAGGCAACGACACCGTGCCGAAGCGCACACGCATCAACCGGCTGACCTTGTATCCCACGGCTTCGAACATACGTCGCACGATGCGGTTGCGCCCCTCCCGCAGCACGACGCGGTACCAGTTGTTCAACCCCCGCCCGCCCCGCTCCTCCAGCTCTTCGAAGCGCGCTACGCCATCTACCAGGTGCACGCCTTTCTTGAGGCTGCGCACCTCATCGTCCCCCAGCTTGCCGATGATGCGCACGGCATACTCGCGCTCCACCTCGTAGCGCGGGTGCGTGAGGCGGTTGGCGAGCTCTCCGGATGTGGTGAACATCAGCAGCCCGCAGGTGTTGTAGTCGAGCCGGCCGACCGCGAGCCATTTGCCACGGCGCATCGGCGGGAGCTTGTCGAACACGCTGGGACGCCCCTGCGGATCGTCGTGACTGACGATTTCCCCTTCCGGCTTGTGATAGAGGATGATGCGCGGAAGTTTCGCGCTGTCGCGCACGGTGACCTGACGCTTGCCGACCCGGATCACGTCGCCCGGCTGCACGCGCATGCCCACCTGGGCCAGCGAACCGTTGACTTTCACCCGGCCGGCGCGGATCAGCTCCTCCATCTCACGCCGCGATCCCAGCCCGGCCTGGGCCAGCACCTTATGGATCTTCTGCGGGCCGCTGCCGGCGTCCAGCGTTTCGGAATGCGCGACAGGCTGCGTCTGCTGCCGGCGATTGTGGCCGGCGTCGCGCGACTTCGCAGCCGGGCGGGGAGAGGTGCGACTATCGCGCTGCGGGCGGCGGTCCCTGTATGCCTTGGGTTTGGACATGCGATTGGCGGATGCGGGCGCGGTCGTTGCGGTCAGACCTCTCGCCGCTCTAGCACAGCCTGGGCCAGGGTACCGCTGTCGACATACTCCAGCTCGCCCCCGACTGGCACTCCTCGCGCGATGCGGGTCACCTTCAGCCCCTTCGCCCGCAGCAGCTCGCCGATGTAGTGCGCCGTCGCTTCACCCTCTACTGTGAAGTTGGTCGCCAGAATCACCTCCCGCACCGTGCCATCGCTGGCGCGCCGGACCAGACGGTCAAGGTGGATGTCGCGCGGGCCGATGCCGTCGAGCGGTGACAGCCGGCCCATGAGCACGAAATAGCGCCCACGGTAGGATTGCGATTGCTCCATCATCAGCAGATCGGCGGGCGTCTCGACGACGCACAGCAGCGACTCGTCGCGACGCGGCGAGCGGCAGAGCTCGCACAGCGACTCCTCGGTGAAGGTGTTGCAGCCCTCGCAGTGCCGCACGAGGGAAAGCGCCCGTGACAGCGCCTGCGCCAGGCGCGCAGCGCCGGGATGGTCGCGTTGCAGAAGGTGGTAGGCCATGCGTTGGGCCGACTTCGGCCCGACCCCGGGGAGGCAGCGCAGCGCCTGGATGAGATCATCCAGGCTGGACGGCGTGTTCATGCGCTTATGGTAAACGTGAACTGCGACACGTGATACATGTGCGTGGCACGCGAGGCGCCTGCCACATGCTCCAACCGCCGCGACGGGCTAGAACGGCATCTTGAAGCCCGGCGGCAGGCCCATCCCGGCGGTCAAGCTGCCGAGCTTTTCCTGGGTGGTGCTCTCCGCCCGGCGCACCGCGTCGTTGAAGGCCGCCGCGACCAGGTCCTCCAGCATGTCCTTGTCGTCGCCCAGCAGGCTGGGGTCGATGCTGACGCGCTTGACATCGTGCTTGCAGGTCATCACCACCTTGACCAGGCCGGCGCCGGACTGGCCCTCGACTTCGACGGTGGCGAGCTGTTCCTGTAGCTTGCGCATGTTCTCCTGCATCTGCTGGGCCTGCTTCATCAGCCCTGCCAGCTGTCCTTTCATCATGCTTTAGCTCCTCTCGCCTCTTGCCTATCGCCTGGTCCGATGGGGCGTATCGATTCGTCAATGACACGCGCGTCGAAGTTTTCCACCAGCTCGCGCACAAATGGATCCTGGTCGATCGCTTGAACCGCGGCCTCCTGGCGCACCTGCAGCGCGCGGTCTTCCAGCTCCGCCGGCGTCTGGCCGGTCGGCTGCCCGAGCGCAAACTCGATCCGCAGACGCCGCCCGAAATGCTCCTCCAGTGCCGCCTGCAGTTTGTCCCGGTAGGGCTTCTCGAGAAGATGCTTGTGCGCCTCTGGCACGCGCAGCCGCATGCCCTGGCCGTCCCACATGCTCAGTTCGCTGTGCTGGGCGAGCATGCGTGCCATGCCGCCGACCTTCAGCTCGACCAGCAGCTGTCCCCAGTCGAGTCGCTCATGCGCAGCGACCTTCCCGGGTTCGCCTGTGGCGGCTGGTGCCGGTACCGCCTGGATGTCAGCCGCAGTGCTGGGAGGCGGTGCGTCGCTCTGCGGCCGCACCGACTGGCTGGTCCCGTGCGGTTGCGCCGACGGGTTTCTGTTTCCGGGCTGAGCTTGACCAGCCCCCCGATCGCTCCCTCCGGCCTCCCGGGGTGCGAAGGCAAGCATCCGCAGAAGGGTCATGGTGAAGCCTGCGTACTCATCTGGAGCAAGCCACAGATCGGCACGTCCTTGCAGGGCGATCTGGTAGTCCAGCTGCAGATCCTCGGCGGTGAAGCTGGCTGTCAACGCTTGCAGCCGGTCCCGGTCGGGCTCGTCGGGCGGCATCGTGTCGGGCACAGTCTGCAGCAGCGCGAGCCGGTGCAGCATGCCCGCCAGCTCCTGCAGCGCAGCTTCAAGAGACAGGCTGCGGCTCTGCATCTGCTCTGCGATGCGCATCATCTGCGGCCCGTCCTGGCCGGCCAGCGCCTCCAGCAACGCGTACAGGTAGGTCTGGTCGACGGCACCGAGCATCTCCCGCACCGATGCCTCGGTCACGCTGCCGGCGCCGTGAGCGATGGCCTGATCGAGCAGGCTCAGCCCGTCGCGCATGCTGCCGTGTGCCGCACGGGCAATCAGATTGAGCGCTGCCGGCTCGAAGGCGACGCTCTCCTGCTCGAGCACGCGGCTGAGTTGGTCGCGGATCTGCGCCACCGGAATCTGTTTCAGGTTGAACTGCAGGCAGCGCGACAGCACGGTCACCGGAACCTTCTGCGGGTCGGTGGTGGCAAGGATGAACTTGACGTGCTCGGGCGGCTCTTCCAGCGTCTTCAGCATCGCGTTGAATGCCGAGCGCGACAGCATGTGCACTTCGTCGATGATGTACACCTTGAAGCGCGCCCGGGTCGGCGCGTAGAGCGCGCTCTCCAGCAGCTCGCGCATCTGGTCGACCTGCGTGTTCGAGGCGGCATCCAGCTCGATCAGGTCGACGAAGCGTCCACCGTCGATTTCGATGCAGGCGGAGCACTTTCCGCAGGGCGAGGCCGTCACTCCGGTCTCGCAGTTGAGCGCCTTGGCCATGACCCGTGCGAGTGTCGTCTTGCCCACGCCGCGGGTGCCGGTCATGAGGTAGGCGTGATGTAGGCGGTTGCGCTCCAGCGCGTTGGTCAGGGCACGCACCACGTGCTCCTGGCCGACCATCTGATCGAAGCTGCGGGGGCGCCACTTGCGCGCCAGCGCCTGGCCGGACCCGGCGGGGACGGCGGGACTCATGCGCGGAAGGGCGGGAGGGCGGCGGAGCGGACCCGTGCCGTCCGCTCCGCCGCACCGATAGGGTGGCGAGCCTGACCCCCGGCACTTGCAGGTAATAGCTGTGGCTGCTTCCTTCCGGACCTGACCAGATTCACTAGCCTGCAATGCGGGGAGGCCCGCCATAGAAACCGATAGGCGATAGGCGAGAGGCGGGAGGCGAGAGGAACAAGCCTACGGCGTTTCCGATCGAGCGATCGCCACGCGCCTGTCTCCCCCACCTCTAGCCTCTTGCCTCTAGCCTCTCGCCATCGTCGTCCCGGGGTTACGCCGGGACGACGGGGATCTTCCCGATTTTGGCCCGCCATTGCGCGGGCCCCGTATTGTGGACGGAGTTGCCGGCGCTGTCGACTGCGACGGTGACCGGCATGTCCTTCACCTCGAACTCGTAGATGGCTTCCATGCCCAGGTCCTCGAAAGCGACTACGCGCGCGGCCTTGATCGCCTTGGACACCAGGTAAGCCGCGCCGCCCACTGCCATGAGGTAGACGGCCGCATAGTCCCGTATGGCCTCGATCGCCGCAGGCCCCCGCTCGCCTTTCCCGATCATGCCGACCAGTCCGGTCTTCTCCAGCATGGTGCGGGCAAACTTGTCCATCCGCGTGGCGGTCGTGGGACCGGCAGGGCCCACCACCTCGTCGCGTACCGGGTCGACCGGCCCCACGTAGTAGATGAACCGGTTGGTGAAATCCACCGGCAGCTTCTCGCCCCGGGCTAGCATGTCGACGATGCGCTTATGGGCTGCATCGCGGCCGGTCAGGATTCTGCCGTTGAGCAGCAGCACATCGCCCGGTTTCCAGGCGCCGACCTCCTCACGCGTGACTTTGTCGAGGAACACCCGCCTGCCTTTCGAAAAGTCATAGGTCAGACTGGGCCAGTCGTCCAGCGACGGCGGCTCGAGGCGGGCCGGGCCGCTCCCGTCGAGGGTAAAGTGAACGTGGCGAGTAGCGGCGCAGTTCGGAATCATCGCGACGGGCAGGCTAGCGGCATGGGTCGGATAGTCCTTGATCTTGACATCCAGCACGGTGGTCAGCCCCCCCAGCCCCTGGGCCCCGATCCCCAGCGCGTTGACCTTTTCGTACAGCTCGGTGCGCAGCTCTTCGATGCGGCTGCGTGGCCCTCGCGTTAGCAGCTCCTGCATATCGATAGGCTCCATCAGCGCCTCTTTGGCCATCAGCATGGCCTTCTCCGCAGTGCCGCCGATGCCGATGCCCAGGATCCCTGGCGGGCACCACCCGGCGCCCATCGCGGGAACCGTCTCGAGCACCCAGTCGACTATCGAGTCGGAGGGGTTGAGCATCACGAACTTGGACTTGTTCTCGGAACCGCCACCTTTGGCGGCCACCTCGACCTCTAAGGTGTCGCCGGGAACCAGGCTCACGTGGATCACCGCCGGCGTGTTGTCGCGGGTGTTCTTGCGGGTTCCCGCCGGATCTGCCAGCACGGATGCCCGCAGCTTGTTGTCCGGATGCAGGTAGGCACGGCGCACGCCCTCGTTGACCATGTCCTCCACGCTCTGCGTTGCAGCCCACCGCACACCCATGCCGACCCGCAGGAAGACATTCACGATCCCGGTGTCCTGGCAGATCGGCCGGTGGCCTTCGGCGCACATGCGCGAGTTGATCAGGATCTGCGCCATCGCGTCGCGGGCCGCCGGGGCCTGCTCCTTCTGATAGGCGCGGTAAAGATTGGAGATGTAGTCCGCCGGGTGATAGTAGGAAATGAACTGCAGCGCGTCCGCCACGCTGTCGACCAGATCGTCCTGCCGGATGGTGCTCATAGTGATGGTGAGCCCGATGCGATGTTCTCTGCCCGCAATTGTACCACCCCGACCTGTGCCGCCGTCCCTGCGCAGGCCTGATGGCTGGGCTTCCCGCTATAATTCCCGGCGTCAGAAGACCGTTGAACACTCTAAAAGGGGAGGAAGCTCGATGAGCACGATCGAATCGGTGCTGAACGAAAGGCGGCTGTTCCCGCCGCCGGCCGAGTTCGTCAAGAATGCCAACGTCTCCGGGATGGCGGCCTATCAGGCGCTGTGCGACGAGGCGCAGCGCGATTACGCCTCCTACTGGGCCAGGCTTGCCTCCGAGCATGTGCTGTGGCACAAGCCATTCAAGCACGTGCTGGACGAGAGCAACGCGCCCTTCTTCAAGTGGTTCCACGACGGCGAGCTCAACGTCTCCTACAACTGCCTCGACCGGCACCTCCAGACCCAGCCGAACAAGGTTGCCATCATCTTCGAAGCGGACGACGGCTCGGTCACCAAGATCACGTACAAGCAGCTCTATCACCGCGTCTGCCAGTTCGCCAACGGGCTCAAGTCCCTCGGCATCAAGACCGGTGACCGGGTCATCATCTACCTGCCGATGAGCATCGAGGCGGTCGTGGCGATGCAGGCCTGCGCGCGTATCGGTGCCACGCACTCGGTAGTGTTCGGCGGCTTTTCCGCCAAGAGCCTGCAGGAACGGATCGTGGATGCGGGGGCAGTCGCCGTCATCACAGCCGACGGCCAGATGCGCGGCGGTCGCGAGATCCCGCTCAAGCCGGCGGTCGACGAGGCTTTCGCCATGGGCGGCTGCGACGCCGTCAAGAACGTGGTGATTTACCAGCGCACCGGCAGTGACATCCACGTGCATTCCCCACGGGACATCTGGTGGGACGACGTCGTCCACAACCAGGCCGACGTCTGCGAGCCGACCTGGGTCAATGCAGAGCATCCGCTGTTCATCCTCTACACCTCGGGCTCTACCGGAAAGCCCAAGGGCGTCCAGCATGCGAGCGGCGGGTACATCCTGCACGCGATGCTGACCATGCAGTGGACTTTCGATTACAAGCCCACCGACGTGTTCTGGTGCACCGCCGACGTGGGCTGGGTCACGGGCCACACCTACATTGCTTATGGGCCGCTCGCGGTGGGCGCAACCGAGATCGTGTTCGAAGGGGTGCCGACCTTCCCCGATGCCGGACGCTTCTGGAAGATGATCGCCGACCACAAGGTCAGCGTGTTCTACACCGCCCCCACGGCGATCCGCTCGCTCATCAAAGCCGGCGCAGATCTGCCCAAGAAGTACGACTTGTCGAGCCTGCGCCTTCTCGGCACCGTCGGCGAGCCGATCAACCCGGAGGCGTGGATGTGGTACCACACGACAGTGGGTGGCAGCCGCTGTCCGATCGTCGACACGTGGTGGCAGACCGAGACCGGCGGGCATATGATCACGCCGCTGCCTGGCGTGGTTCCGTTGAAGCCAGGCTCTTGCACATTGCCCTTGCCGGGCATCATGGCCGACGTAGTCGATGAGACCGGCCACCCCGTCGAAAAGGGCAAGGGCGGCATCCTGGTGATCAAGCGCCCGTGGCCCGCGATGATCCGCACCATCTGGGGCGACCCGGACCGCTTCAAGAAGAGCTACTACCCGGAAGACTTCAAGGGCAAGTACTACCTCGCGGGTGACGGCGCCAACCGCGATCTCGATGGCTACTTCTGGATCATGGGTCGCATCGACGACGTCCTCAACGTCTCGGGCCACCGGCTCGGTACTATGGAGATCGAGTCGGCACTGGTCGCCAACACGCTGGTGGCGGAGGCGGCCGTGGTGGGCAAGCCGCACGACGTCAAGGGGGAAGCGATCGTCGCCTTCGTGGTGCTGAAAGGGCCGCGCCCCGAAGGGAGCGCCGCCCAGGAAATCGCGAAGAAGCTGCGCGACTGGGTGGGACAGGAGATCGGTCCGATCGCCAAGCCCGACGACGTCCGGTTCGGCGAGAATCTTCCCAAGACTCGCTCCGGAAAGATCATGCGCCGGTTGCTGCGCGCATTGGCCAAAGGCGATGAGATCACGCAGGATGTCTCCACCCTGGAGAATCCTGCGATCCTTGAGCAGCTCAAGCTCACGGTGAAATGAGTTCGGGCACCTCAGCCGTGTCGGGAAGCGGGCGCTCGGAGCGCCCGTTTTTGCTTTGACAGACAATGGCTTCTGGTTTAATCTTCGGCCGCTTCCATGCGGCCAATCAGCGCATGTCGCGACGGACGAAGACGCTACCGGGTGGTTGAACGCGCAGGCCTGGGCGTTACGTCACTGACCAGGCATCACGGCGCAGAAACGGAGAGGTGACCGAGTGGTTGAAGGTGCACGCCTGGAAAGCGTGTGTACGGGCAAAACCTGTACCGCGGGTTCGAATCCCGCTCTCTCCGCCATCGCTTGGCGATGACTCGCGGTCGGTTCTTCGAACCCGCTGCGGGTTCGATTGGCTTCGGCCGCTTCGCTTAACCTGAAGATTAGCCTTCGCCGCAATCAGCCAAGGCTGATTGTCCCGCTCTCTCCGCCATCGCTGCGCGGCGTGAACCGTTGGGGTCTCTGCAGGGATCAGGAACAGTGCCGCGAAAGCAAAGAGGGCGTCCGACGGGACGCCCTCCCTTTGCCATGTCTGGTTGTCGTGGTCAGCGCTTGTTCACCGCTTTCTTGAGCTTGGCGCCGGCGGAGAACTTGGCGACCTTCGATGCGGGGATCTTGATCTCAGCACCGGTCGCGGGGTTGCGGCCTTTGCGGGCAGCCCTCTTCGACACCGAAAAGGTACCGAACCCGATCAGCGCGACCGAATCGCCCTTGCCGAGAGCAAGGGTGACGGTGTCCATGAGTGCATCCAGCGTTCCCTCCACGGCAGCTTTGGTGCCACCGGTCTTCTTCGCGATTGCTTCCACCAGCTCTGCTTTGTTCATCTAGTCTCCTTTCAATCTGAAAGACACACCCATGTGCCGATGCTGAGGCGTCTCTGCGGACCGGCCCTCGCGCGTGTAGAGGCCGCACCTCGAAGACGCGGCGCGCGTTCCCGCGCGCCACACATGCACAGTCGATTCAGCTCGGCGGCTCAAACCCTGGTTCGCAGAAGCGTCGCATTGTAGCAAGCCGCAACTGCACCGGGCGAGAAAAACACGCAAGAGGATGTGCAGGCGATTGAATGCGCTGAAACCCGATGTGATTCTGCGGTGGGCATCGCCGCGAAGGTGACGTCGTCGGACGACAGCAGCGCGCGCGCTACTCCCGTGGACCGTCCGATGGAGCCGTGCGAATCTGCACTTCGTTCTGGATCTCGACGATCATCAGGTCGCGTCCGACCTGCAGAGGACCTCTGTAGTACCGCTGGGTCCTGCGCACGAGCTCTTCTTCGGTGACGCCGAACAGCCGCAGATGCGAGTACACGGCGAGATAAGGTCGCGCGGCGCGGAATATCCTCCCGGCCTCCTCAGGGGAGGCATGACGCGCCGACGCTTCTCCCGAACGAGCATCGCTTGGCGCACGCTGGGCATCGCCCGCGGTGGCCTCGTTCAACAGTACCTGGACGCCAAGTGCGCTGTGCGCGACGTTTTCCGTGTAGCGCGAGCCAGCGAGCAGTGCGACTGCACGACGGTTGCGGTCGATACGATAGCCATAGGCATGCGGCTGCGTCGGGTCGTCGGCGACAATCGCCGTCACCCTGACATCAGCGGTCTCGTAGACGATGTTCTCGTTGATCTCGTAGGGATAGATTCCGTCGGGGCCGTCGGTGTTCGTTGCCCCGGCCCATTCTCGCACCGCCTGGATGGTTCCGGCTGGCCCCCACACCATGAGCGGCTGTTCCGTTCCCGTCTCGCGGCGTGCACCCAGCAACTCGCCGCAGCCGGCGACGTGCGTGACCTCGAGGCTGGTGAGGAAGATGGCGGTCAGTTCGCGCAGGAGGACGCGGGCGCGTTGCAGCTGCTCTAGCGTGCCGGCCCCGCAATCGAACAGCAGCACTTCGTCGCTGGCCTCGACCAGCGTACTGGGTCCGCCGGACCCGTCCGGCACGGACCGACCGAGCAGAGTGAGGCGGATGCCGTCGAAGGCCGCGACCGGCCCTGTCAACGTCAGCAGAAGTGATACGGCCAGCGCGGCCCAGATGCGGGTCATGGTCTCCTCGGTCCATCTGGACGAATAGTAACAGGCACATCCTCGCACCGCCGAGTTTGGGGCCATCTGGTGTCGAGGATGCGTACTACGTCGCGCGTCACCCGGCGGCCGCACCGGGACGCGGCCGCACGGCGTTCTGGCCCTTCGTGCTAACATTGCGGCCCATAACGACAATCAGACGGATGTGCCAAGGGAGCAGCAACCCAAACGTATAGGATCAAGCTCGATGCAGACAATGCACAAAGCCCTTGTTTCCTTGCTCGGCTCAGCCCTGGCGCTCGGCGTGTGCGCCATCCCAGTCGCTTTCGCGCAGGAGACAGGCTCCGGGATGACCATCATCGTCCCGGGCGACAAGCAGTGGCAGAAGAGCAAGGACATGCCGTACGGCATGCGAATGATGTATCTCCATGGCGACCCTTCGCAACCGGGACCGTACGTGCTTCGTATCCGGGTGCCTACCGGCTACAAGATTCCGCCAGTGAAGTACCCCGACGATCGTGTCACCACCGTGCTCAAGGGCAAGATGTGGAACGCGGAGGGGGAGCGCTACGACCCGATGAAGATGCAGGAATGGGAGGCGGGAACAATGTTCGTCACTCCCGCCAACACACCGCACTACCAGTGGGCTCGCACGGAGTTGATTCTGCAAGTGGTAGGATTCGGACCGATCGACAACCCCGTGACGTACATCAACCCCGACGACGATCCTCGCACGCAGTAAGTAGGCATCACCCGATCCGAGGGGCGGCGCACAGCGCCGCCCTTCGCGTTCTCGAACAGGAGGCCTGAGTGACCAAGATGACCAAACGATCGGTGCCGGCGGCCGTGCTCGGTCTCGCCCTGCTGGGCGCGGGCGTGCCGACCGTTGCCGAGCAGACGCTGTTGATGAAGGGACACGACACAGTCGCGGCGCCGGAGCTTCAGTGGGTAGAAGCGGAATCGATTCCGCCCGGCGCACGGATGATCATGCTGCACGGGAGCCCCGACAAGCCGGGGCCTTACATCTTCCGGGTCAAGTTCCCGGCCGGCTACAAGCTGCCCCCCCATCATCACCAGGACGCCCGCTCGGTGACGGTGCTCACCGGCAGCTACTGGTCCGCAGTGGGAGATAGCTACGATCAGTCCAAGTTGAAGAAGTTCGGTCCGCGCGACTACTACACGACCGACGCAGGCGTGAGCCACTTCGCCTGGGCCGAGACCGAGGTCATCATCCAGGAGATGGGGATGGGGCCGGTGTCCTCGCCCGTCGAGTACGGCAACCCGGCGGACGACCCGCGCAAGTAGGAACCAACCTACACCTCGACGCAAAAGCGTAAAGGACGCGAAGGAAAGCAAGAGAGTCTGGCAGGACGGCGGCTTGTCGTGCCAGCATGGCTGGATCCTCTGTTGCTCTTATCGCGACGGTATGGTTGGGCCACTCTATCCAGTTTTTCTTTGCGTCCTTTGCGCCTTTGCGTTGAGATTTCGACCTTGACCTGATTAGTCGCGCGACGCCGCAACAGCAGAGCGGATCTGCTCCAGCGCGGCCGGATCCTCCAGAGTCGTCAGGTCCCCCGGGTCGCGCCCCTCGGCCAGTGCCTGGATGCTGCGCCGGAGCAGCTTGCCCGAGCGCGTCTTCGGCAGCAGGTTGACGAAGTGCACCCGGGAAGGCCGCGCGATGGCGCCCAGCTGCTGGTCGACGGTGGCCATGACTTCCTTCTCATGCAACGCCGCCAGCTGCGGCGTAGCGATCTTCGAGAGATCCTTCACCACGGCGAAAGCCAGCGGCATCTGCCCCTTGAGCTGGTCACTGACGCCCACTACTGCAACCTCGGCGATGTTGGGATGCGCCTGCATGGCCTCCTCGATCTCACGTGTGCCGAGACGGTGACCCGCGACGTTGATGACGTCGTCGGTGCGCCCCAGGATGAAGTAGTAGCCGTCCCTGTCGCGGATCCCCAAGTCGAAGGTCGAGTATACCTGCCGGGTGCTGAACGTCTTGAAATAGGTGTTCACGAAGCGCTCATCGTCGCCCCATACCGTGCTCATGCAACCGGGCGGCAGGGGCGGCGCGATAGCGACCACTCCTTTCTCCTCGTCGGCCGCAGGGCTGGCGTCGGTCTCTCTCAGCAGCTGCAGGTCGTACCCGAAAGCCGGAAACGACGGGCTCCCGAACTTGATTGCCGTGTTCTCGATTCCAGGCACGGCAGTCAGAATCGGCCACCCGCTTTCGGTCTGCCAGTAGTGGTCCACTACCGGCTTGCCCAGCGCGTCCATGATCCAGCGATGGGTTGGCTCGTCGAGCGGCTCGCCCGCCAGGAACAGATGCTTCAGCGATGACAGGTCGTACTTCTTCAGATAGGCAGGATCCTGCTTCTTCAGCACCCGGATGGCAGTCGGCGCGGAGAACATCACTCGCACTTGGTTGTCCTGCACGATTTTCCACCAGATGCCCGGGTCGGGGCGGATCGGTACGCCCTCGTACATGACCGTGGTCATCCCGGCGATAAGCGGGCCATAGATGATGTACGAGTGGCCCACCACCCAGCCGATGTCCGACGTGGTGAACATAGCTTCGCCGGCGTCGCCGCAGTAGATGTGCTTCATCGAGGCGGCGAGCGCCGTCGCGTATCCGCCCACGTCGCGCTGCACCCCTTTCGGCTTGCCGGTCGTGCCCGACGTATACAGTATGTACGAGGGCTCGTTGGACTCGAGCCACGCGACCGGCACATCGGCATCCAGGTACTGGCTGCGCAGCGAGGCATAGTCCACGTCACGGCCCGCAGTCATCGGCATGTTTCTGTCGATGCCCCGGTTGATCAGTACCACCTTTTCTGGCGGAGACTTCGCCAGGCGGATGGCTTCGTCGAGCAGGTGCTTGTAAGGGACCGCTTTGCCGGCACGCATACCGGCATCGGACGAGATGATCAGCTTCGGCCGCGCGTCGTCGATGCGTGTCGCGAGGCTGTGCGAGGCGAACCCGCCGAACACCACCGAGTGGATGGCGCCGATGCGGGCACAGGCAAGTATCGCGAAGCAGGCCTCCGCGATCATCGGCATGTAGATAATTACCCGATCGCCTTTGCCCACACCGAGGCCGAGCATGGCCGCTGCGAAACGCCGCACTTCGTCGTGCAGCTCGCGAAAGCTGTAAGACTTCTCCTCACCGGTCTCAGTCGAGATATAGACCAGCGCTTTCTGCTCGCCACGCGTCGCCAGATGTCGATCCACGGCGTTGTAGCACAGGTTGGTCTGTCCGCCCAGGAACCACTTCGCGAATGGTGGCCGGCTGAAGTCGAGCACGCGCTCGAACGGCTTGTGCCAGTGCACCAGTTGCGCCTGCTCGGCCCAGAAGCCCTCGCGGTCTTCGATCGATCGTCGGTGGAACGCCTTGTATTCGCCTGCCATGCTCTTCTCCCTAGACCGCTCACTACTACCCCTAACCTCTTACCACGAAGACACGAAGGCACGAAGACAAGACCAAGAAGAGCACCAACCGAGCGTCATCACTCGATCCGGCGATGCGGTGACCCAATCCCACCGCTTCCCTCGAACTTCTCGCGCTTTGCTCAGCCTGCAGGTCGTCCTTTCTTGCTTTCTTCGTATCTTCGTGGTGAGCGGTAGTAACTTCAGCGCGCAGCTCAACCACCAACCTTGACCACAGCGCGCCCCCGGAATTGCGCCTTGAGGATCTTATCGAACACTGGCTTCATGCCATCCAGTTCCACCGTTGTTACCATGGACTGAAGGTGGCGGGGCTTCAGGTCGGTTGCCAGCCGCTCCCAGACGCTCCGCCGCACCGGCATCTGCGTGTTCACGGAATCCACACCGAGCAGGCTGACGCCACGCAAGATGAACGGCATGACCGTGGTGTTGAAAGTATGGCTGGCCGCGAGCCCGATGCTCGCCAGCGTTCCGCCCACGTTCATCGTGCTGGCAAGCCAGGACAGCACCTCGCCGCCGAGATTGTCCACCGCACCCGCCCACGCTGCCTTGTCCAGTGGCTTGATCTTCGTCAGATCGAGCGCGCTGCGCAGCATCACCTCCTTGGCGCCCAGGCCTTTCAGATAGTCGCTCTCGGCTTCCTTTCCAGTCAGCGCGACCACGTGGTAGCCGGCCCCGGCGAGGATATCTACTGCGATGCTGCCCACGCCGCCGGTCGCGCCGGTGACTATAACCGGTCCGTTGTCAGGCTTGAGGCCTTCGTGCTCCATGCGCACGACCGCCAGACCCGCTGTGTAACCGGCGGTACCGAGCGCCATGGAATCGAACAGCGACATGCCCTTGGGCAGCGGCACAACCCAACCAGCCGGCAGACGCATGTATTGGGCGTAGCCGCCGTCGTGGGCAACGCCGATGTCGTAGGATGTGGCGATGACCTCATCGCCTTCCCGGAACCGGGGGTCGGTCGAGGAGACCACGGTACCGCAACCGTCGATGCCACCCACACAGGGGAAGCGCCGGATGATCTTGCCGGTGTCCGTCGCCGCCAGCGCGTCCTTGAAGTTGATGCTCGAGAACGCGGTCTTGATGACCACCTCGCCGGGATCCAGCTCATCGAGAGTCATCTCCACCAGCCGGGAGACGACCTTGCCCTCTTCGCTGAAGATCCGGAATGCCTTGAACTTCGCCATATCTGGTCTCCTGTTTTGCTTGCCTGCGCCGCTCCCGCCCCGACAGATCCGAGTCACGCAAGATGCGGCTTGCTCAGGTACTGCGCGGTCTGCATTTCGATCAGGCGGCTGCGCGTGCGCTCCAGCTCCGAGGCGGCTGGCATACCGGCGTGCAACTCGTAAGCCGGCACCTCAGCGGCCACGATCAGCTTGACGTTGCGGTCGTAAAATTCGTCGACCAGCCAGGTGAAGCGTCGCATGCTCTCGGCCATTCCCGGGCCGAAGTGCCGCAAGCCCCATAGCAAGACCGTATGGTACCGCCGGGCGAGCTCGATGTAATCGGCAGTCCCGCGCGGACCCTCACAAAGCTCGCGAAAGTCGAACCACGCGGTGCCCGGCGCGAGACGCAGCGCCCGGATCGTGCGCCCTTCGATTTCCACCGAGGCTGCGTCCTCGCCATGCTCGCCCGCCACCCCCTCGAAGGCTTGCTCCAGGTGGCGGCGCGCGGCCGTGTCTAGCGGCCAGTGGTACACGCCCGCGCGCTCCAGAGTACGCAGCCGGTAGTCCTGTTCCCCATTCAGCTCGACCACCTCGGTGTGCTGCTTCAGCAGCGCGATCGCCGGTTCGAACTGCGCGCGTTGCAGGCCATGTTCGTACAGCTGGTCGGGGTGCTGGTTGGACGTCGTCACCAGAGCGATACCCCGTACGAACAGCCCTTCCAGTAGGCCGCGCATGAGCATAGCGTCGCCGATGTCGGTGACATGCAACTCGTCCAGGCACAGCAGGCGGGTGTCGTTCGCAACATGCTCGGCGATGATCGCGAGCGGTTCGGCCTGGCCTTGTAGCTGCTTGAGCCGATGATGGATGCCCTGCATGAAACGATGGAAGTGCAGGCGGCGCTTGGCTTGCACCGGCGCGAGCTTGAAGAACTCGTCCGTCAGAAAGCTCTTGCCGCGCCCTACCGGGCCCCACAGGTAGATCCCGCGCACCGGCCGGCGCCGACCCAGCAGGCGGTCGAGCACACCGCCGTTGTCACCCAGTTCTGCCGCGAGGCGCTCGAAGCTCTCCGCCACCCGCTCCTGAGCGGGATCCAGCTCGAAGCCGTGGTGCGCGGCTGCGTGCCTGAGCTGGCTACGGAAATCGGCACTCCCCACCTACTGCAACCCTAACCGCAGAGGCGCAGAGGCGCGGAGGAACGCAGAGGAAGAACCTTCGCGTGAGTGAGAGAGCACCGCCATCCGTTGAAGCCGGATTCTTGCCGATGCGCGCTTGCTGGTTGCCGAAAACGCCAGACGGAGAATCGGTGAATCCCTCCGCGCAACTCCGCGCCTCTGCGCCTCTGCGGTTCCCTGCATCAGATGTTGAGCGACCGCTTGTGCACGCCGAGCGCAGCCTCGTGCATGGCCTCGGACAGGGTGGGGTGCGCATGCACGATGCGGGCGATGTCCTCGCTGCTGGCGCCGAACTCCATTGCCACCACCGCCTCTGCGATCAGCTCCGATGCGTAAGGCCCGATGACGTGGACACCGAGAATGCGGTCGGTCTCGGCATGCGCGAGCATTTTCGCGAAGCCTGCGACCTCTCCCAGCGCCCGCGCCCGTCCGCTGGCCAGGAAGGGGAACTGGCCGGCGCGATAAGGCACGTTCTCGGCCTTGAGCTGCTGCTCGGTCTTGCCCACCCAGGCGATTTCAGGCGAGGTGTAGATCACCCATGGAATCGTGTCCAGGTTGACGTGGCTCACCTCGCCGGCGATGGTCTCTGCCGCCGCCACGCCTTCCTCCGAGGACTTGTGAGCAAGCATGGGACCGCGCACGACGTCGCCTATGGCGTAGACGTTTTGCAGATTGGTGTGGTTCTGTTCGTCCACCTCGATGTAGCCGCGAGCATCGAGCTTGAGCCCCAGCGCCCCGCCGTTGAGGCCGGCGGTATTCGGAATCCGGCCGATAGCGACGATCAGCTTGTCGAAGTCGGCCATCTGGGTGCTGCCCTCGCGGTCGGTATAGGTGACCGAGACCCCTTTCTTGGAAGTCTTGACCGATGTGATCTTCACGCCGGTGTAGATCTTGAGGTCCAGCGCGCCGTTGAACACGCGGAACGCTTCCTTGGCCACCTGCTCGTCCGCTGCCGGAAGGAAGGCCGGCAGCGCTTCCAGGATGGTTACGTCCGACCCGAGCCGGCGCCAGACGCTGCCCATCTCGAGGCCGATCACGCCGGCCCCGACGACCCCCAATCGCTTCGGGATCTGCGCCAGCGCCAGCGCGCCAGCGTTGTCGAGAATGTGCTGGTTGTCGAACGGCACATCGGGGAGCGCACGCGCCACCGACCCGGTGGCGATGATGACGTGCTGGGCCTCGATTTCGTCCACCCGCTCGCCGTCCTTGACCTGTATACGATAGGCATCGCCACCGGACACGAAACTGCCGTGGCCGTGCAGCGATGCGACCTTGTTCTTCCTGAACAGCAGCGCGATGCCGGCGGTGGAGGCGTCGACAATCTTGTCCTTGCGCGCCAGCATGGCGGCCACGTCGAGCTTCGCTCCGTCGATCGTGATGCCATGCTCGCCGAACTTGTGGACCACGCGCTCGTAGTTCTCGGAGGACTCCAGCAGCGCCTTGGAGGGTATGCAGCCCACGTTCAGGCAGGTCCCGCCGAGACTGGGTTTGCCCTGCGCGTTCTTCCAGTCGTCGATGCAGACGGTCTTGAGACCGAGCTGCGCGGCCCGGATGGCGGCCGTGTAGCCGCCGGGGCCCGCGCCGATGACTGCGACGTCGAAACTCTGTGCCATTGTCTAACCCTTCTTGAACCACAGAGGCACAGAGGCACAGAGAAAGGCAGGAGCGGGTGAAGGCGCATCGTGCGCCGCGCCGCCCTGGTCGTCGGGCCGCTAGTCTCTCTGGTTTCGTTCTGTGTCTCTGTGCCTCTGTGGTTTGATCAGAGGTCCAGGAGAAGGCGCGCGGGATCCTCCAGCGCATCCTTGATCGCGATCAGCGACAGCACGGCCTCGCGGCCGTCGATGATGCGGTGATCGTACGACAACGCCAGATAGTTCATCGGCCTGATGACGATCTGGCTGTTCTCCACCACAGGTCGCTCCTTGGTCAGGTGCACCCCGAGAATCGCGCTCTGCGGCGGGTTGATGATGGGCGTGGACAGCATCGAGCCGAACACGCCGCCGTTGGAGATCGAGAACGTGCCGCCGGTCAGCTCCTCGATGGTGAGCTTGCCGTCCTGCGCCCGCTTGCCGAAATCGGCGATCTGCTTCTCGATGTCCGCGAGCGAAAGCTGGTCGGCGTTGCGAATGATGGGCACCACCAGCCCGCGCGGGCTGGCAACGGCGATGCCGATGTCGAAGTAGCCGTGATAGACAATATCGTTGCCGTCCACGGAGGCGTTGACCACCGGGAACTTCTTCAGCGCATGCACCGACGCCTTGACGAAGAAGGACATGAAGCCCAGGCGCACTCCATGCTCTTTCTCGAACCGCTCCTGGTACTTCTTGCGCAGCTCCATGACAGGCTGCATGTTCACTTCGTTGAAAGTCGTGAGGATCGCGGCGGTGGACTGCGACTGCACCAGCCGCTCCGCGACGCGCTGCCGCAGCCGCGACATGGGCACACGCTGCTCGGGACGGTCGCCCAACACCTGCGCGATGTCCACCGGCATGGGTGCGGGAGCCGGCCTGGAAGGTCTCGCGAGCTGCGCGACGACGTCCTCCTTGGTGACGCGCCCGCCTCGGCCCGAGCCCTCGATCATGGTGAGGTCTAGGCCTTTCTCGGCGGCCAGCTTGCGGGCCGCCGGCATCACGACAGCCTCGCCAGTCCTGGGCACTGCTGCAGGCGCGGCGGGTTTGACTGCCGCCGGCGTGGGCACAGGCGTCGGCCTGGCTGCCGGCGGAGCCAGCGCTGCAGGCGCCGCAGCGGTCGCCTTGGCCTCCGTGTCGATGGTGGCGATAATCTCGTTGCTCACGACCGTACCGCCCTCGGCCTTGACGATGCCGGTCAGCACACCGGCCTCGGGCGCCGGAAGCTCCAGCACCACTTTGTCGGTCTCGATATCGATCAGATTCTCGTCCCGCTGAACGAAGTCGCCTGGCTTCTTGTGCCAGGTGAGCAACGTAGCCTCGGAGACCGATTCCGAGAGCTGCGGGACACGCACTTCAACGAGCATATCTTCTCCAGTTCTGCCTCGCGTCTGCCGCCGCCACGAGACGACGCGATGCTTCAGGCGGCAGGTGCCAGCGCTGCTTCGATGACAGCTTTCTGCTGCTCGGCATGCAAGGCCATGTAGCCTGCTGCGGGCGACGCCGACGACGGCCGCAGAGCGTAGGCAAGCTCCTGATGCGGGAGCATGTGTCGCAACAGATAGTGCTGTATGCGGTGCCAGGCGCCCTGGTTGCCGGGCTCCTCCTGGCACCAAACGATGTCCCTCGCCGCAGCGTACTTCTGGATCTGCGCTGTGTATTCATCGTGCGGAAAGGGATAGAGCTGCTCCAGCCGAACGATGGCGATGTCCTTGATGCCGCGCTCGCGTCGTGTCGCGCGCACATCGTAGTAGACCTTACCGCTGCAGAAGACCACCTTGCGCACGTTCGCCGGATCGATGTCGTCTGTCTCGCCGATAACAGGATGGAAGCGCCCCTCGGCAAGCTCTTCGAGGCTCGAGGCGGACTCCTTGTGGCGCAGCATGCTCTTCGGGCTCATGATGATGAGCGGCTTGCGGAACGGCCGCACCATCTGCCGCCGCAGCACGTGGAACATCTGCGCAGGCGTGGACGGCACGACGATCTGCATGTTGTAGTCGGCGCACAGCTGCAGGAATCGCTCCAGACGTGCCGACGAGTGCTCCGGCCCCTGACCCTCGTAACCGTGCGGCAGCATCAGGGTGAGACCGCACAGGCGGCCCCATTTGACCTCGCCGGAGGCGATGAACTGGTCGATGACGACCTGCGCGCCGTTGGCGAAGTCGCCGAACTGGGCTTCCCAGACGATCAGCTCGTTGGGTTCGGCGGTGGCGTAGCCGTACTCGAACCCCATCACCGCCTCCTCGGAAAGCACCGAGTCGATCACGACGAATGTGGGCTGGTTCTCGGCAATGTGCTGAAGCGGAATGTAGGTACCGGCATCCCAGCGCTCGCGGGCCTGATCATGCAGAACCGCGTGCCGATGAAAGAACGTGCCGCGGGCGGTGTCCTGGCCAGACAATCGGACGCCGTACCCGTCCTTGATCAACGCGGCGTAGGCAAGGTTCTCGGCCATGCCCCAGTCCAGCGGCAGCTTGTCTTGCGCCATCTGCCGCCGGTCGGCAATCACCTTTTCTACGCGCGGATGCAGCTTGAACGCGGCCGGGACTTTGGTGAGCTTGTCCGCCAGCGCCTTGAGCTCGCCGATGGGCAGGCCGGTCTGCGCAGAATCGGTCCACTTTGCGCCACGGAAACGCTCCCAGTTCACCGCGTAGGGGGGATGGAAGCTGGTCAGGATGTTCTGGTTAGTGTGATAGCCCTGGTCCAGCGCGGTGCGGTAGGTCCTGATCATCTCATCGCTGTCCTCAGGCCGGACCACCCCTTGCGTAGCTAGCCGGTCCGCGTAGAGCTTGCGTGTGCCCGGATGCTGGCTGACGAGCTTGTACATCAACGGCTGCGTCACCATGGGCTCGTCCTGCTCGTTGTGCCCATGGCGCCGGAAGCACACCAGATCGATCACGACGTCCTTCTGGAACTCCATGCGGAAGTCCAGCGCGAGCTCGGTCGCGAAGCACACGGCCTCGGGATCGTCACCGCTTACGTGGAAGACCGGCGCGTCGATCATCTTCACCACGTCCGTGCAATACAGCGTGGAGCGGACATCGCGCGTGTCGGAGGTGGTGAAGCCGATCTGGTTGTTGACGATCACGTGCACCGTGCCGCCGGTTCGGTAGCCCCGCGTCTGCGACAAATTCAGTGTCTCCATCACCACGCCCTGGCCGGCGAAGGCAGCGTCGCCGTGGATCAGGACCGGCAACACTTGCTTGCCCTCGCGATCCTTGCGGCGATGCTGGCGCGCCCGCACCGATCCCTCGACTACCGGGTTGACGATCTCCAGGTGTGAAGGGTTGAAGGCGAGCGACAAGTGCATGGGCCCGCCCGGGGTGTTGATATCGGACGAGAAGCCCATGTGGTACTTGACATCCCCCGCCGGCAGATGCTCGGCATGCTTGCCCTCGAACTCCGAGAACAGATCCCTGGGCGTCTTGCCCATGGTGTTGACCAGCACGTTCAGCCGCCCGCGATGCGCCATGCCGATCACCGTCTCCTGAACGCCCTGCTCCCCGGCCCGCTGCAGCAGATGGTCGAGCAGCGGGATGAGACTCTCTCCGCCTTCGAGCGAAAAGCGCTTCTGCCCGACGTAGCGCGTATGCAGGTAGCGCTCGAGGGTTTCGGCGGCGGTAAGCCGCTCGAGGATGAAGCGCTTGAAGTCGACCGAGTAGCTCGGCTGAGCCCGCATCGGCTCCAGACGCTGCTGGATCCAGCGCCGCTGGGTGGGGTCGGCGATGTTCCAGTACTCCGCGCCGATCGACCCGCAGTAGGTCTCGCGCAACGCGCGCAGGATCTCCCGCAGGGGCATCTGCTCGGGGCCGAACATCGAGGCGGTATTGAACGTCGCCTCCATATCCTCCTCACTGAGGCCGTAGGAGGCGGGGTCGAGCTCGGGGATGTTCGGCTTCTCGAAGCGCTTGAGCGGATCGACATTGGCCTGCAGCATGCCCAGTCGGCGGTAGTTGTTGGCCAGCTGCAGCACCCAGACCTGCTTGCGCCCGACCTCCGCCGCTGTGGCCGTCGGCGCGCGGACCGCGGCTGCACGTGGCGCCCTCACCAGTTTCACGAACGACTGCCGGATCGGCTCGTGCGCCACGTCCGGTGAGCCAGGCAGTCGCTGCAGCTGGTCGAAGTAGCGCCGCCACTCAGGTGCCACCGACTCCGCGTCCGCCAGGTACGCTTCGTACAACTCCTCGATGAAGGGCGCGTTCGCGCCGAACAGATAGGAGGTGCCCAGATACTCCTTCAGCAATGCGGCCATTCTCAATCCCTCATCGCAATGGGGACAACGTTGCGCGACTGCTCGCCGATGAACAGCTGGCGAGGCCTGCCGATTTTTTGTTCCGGATCAGAGATCATCTCGTTCCACTGAGCGACCCAACCGACTGTGCGGGCGAGCGCGAAAATCGCGGTGAACATGCTGACGGGGATGCCTATGGCCCGCTGCACGATGCCCGAGTAGAAGTCCACATTCGGGTACAGCTTCTTCTCCACGAAGTACTCGTCTTCCAAAGCGATGCGCTCCAGCTCCATCGCGAGCTTGAACAGACGGTCGTTTTCCAGCCCAAGCTCGGCCAGAACCTCGTGACAGGTTTCGCGCATCAGCTTGGCACGGGGGTCGTAGTTCTTGTACACGCGGTGACCGAAGCCCATCAGCCGGAAGTTGTCGTTCTTGTCTTTGGCCCGGTTGAGGAAATGGCCGATGCGCGACACGTCGCCGATCTCTTCCAGCATGGTCAAGCAGGCCTCGTTCGCGCCGCCATGCGCCGGACCCCACAGACATGCGATGCCGGCCGCGATGCAGGCGAAAGGGTTGGCGCCCGACGAGCCGGCCAACCGCACGGTGGAGGTGGACGCATTCTGCTCGTGGTCGGCGTGCAAGATCAGGATGCGGTCCAGCGCTCGCACCAGGACGGGGTTGGGTTCGTGCTCCTCGCAGGGGGTGCCGAACATCATGTGGAGGACGTTCTCGACGTACCCGAGACTGTTGCGCGGGTACATGAAGGGTTGCCCCATGTTGTACTTGTAGGACATGGCCGCGATGGTCGGCACCTTGGCGAGCAGCCGGATCGCAGAGATCTCGCGATGCTCCGGGTTATTGATGTCGAGGGAGTCGTGGTAGAAGGCCGACAGCGCGCCCACCACACCGACCATGACCGCCATTGGGTGGGCATCGCGGCGGAAGCCATTGAAAAAGCGCGTCAGCTGATCGTGGACCATGGTGTGGCGCGTGATGCGCTGGTCCCACTCGCGCTTCTGCGCCAGTGTGGGCAGCTCCCCCTTCAGCAGCAGGAAGCAGACCTCGAGGAAGTCGCATTTTTCGGCGAGCTGCTCGATGGGGTAGCCGCGGTACAGCAGCACACCCTTGTCACCATCGATGTACGTGATGGCGGACTTGCAGCTCCCGGTGGACATGAACCCGGGGTCGTACGTGAACTTCCCGGTCTGGGCATACAAAGACCGGATATCGATCACGTCGGGCCCGATGGTGCCTGCCAGCACCGGCAGCTCGGTGGGCGGCGTACCGTCGTTGAAGCTGATCGTTGCCGTGCGCTGCTGGGTCATCGCTGTCTCCGCCGTCCGGATTGCTAATTTCCCAATGCTACAACAGTTTAGCAGCGCTCGCCAGCCGTTGTGCATGTGCACATCTAGGAGCTTCGCAACAGCTCGACCACCCTGCCCTTCACCCCGGTTCCGGGCTCTGCCCGCCCCGAGACCAGATCCCAGAGGTCGTTATCGGAGAGGTCCAGCAGGCCCTTGAAGGCCTGCAGTTCGGCCGCGCTGAGGGACCCGAGCTCCCGGTCCAGAAAGCGGTTCAGCACGATGTCCAGCTCCAGCAGGCCGCGGCGGCAGTGCCAGCGGATCCGGTCGAGCTCTGCCATCGTTCTCCCCCAAACCTCAACGCAAAGACGCAAAGGACGAGAAGAACGCAAAGGAACCCCGAAGAGATCTGTCGTCTTTCTTTACGACCTTTGCGTCCTTTGCGCCTCTGCGTTGGGTGTTGCCCCGGTGCCCAAGCATGCCTCGTGGCTCTACACGGCGCGGCGCACCAGAAGCTCCTTAATCCGACCGATGGCGCGAGTCGGGTTGAGGCCCTTGGGACAGACGTCAACGCAGTTCATGATGGAGTGGCACCGGAACAGCCGGTACGGGTCCTCGAGATTGTCGAGCCGCTCGCTCGTAGCCTGGTCGCGCGAGTCGGCCAGGAAGCGATAAGCCTGCAGCAAGCCGGCGGGCCCGACGAACTTGTCGGGGTTCCACCAGAACGAGGGGCAGGCCGTGGAACAGCAGGCGCACAAGATGCACTCGTAGAGACCGTCCAGCTCGGCCCGTTCTTCAGGGGTTTGCGGCCGCTCCTTCTCCGGCGCCGGCTCGTTGTTGACCAGATAAGGCCGCACCGAGTGGTATTGCTTGAAGAACTGCGACATGTCGACCACGAGGTCGCGAATCACCGGCAGCCCCGGCAGCGGCCGCAGCTCAACGGGCTCTTTCAGGTCCTTGAGCGGGGTGATGCAAGCGAGCCCGTTCCTGCCGTTGATATTCATGGCATCCGACCCGCAAACGCCCTCACGGCAGGAGCGCCGCAGCGTCAGCGTGTCGTCCTGCGCCTTGATGCGGATCAGCGCGTCCAGCAGCATGCGGTCGGCCGGCTCGAGCTGGAGGTCGTAGTCCTGCATGTAGGGCTTGCTGTCCTTGTCCGGGTCGTACCGGTAGATTCTAAAGTGCATGTCTTACCCTCTAGGGCAACACCCAATGCAGAGACGCAGAGAACGCGGAGTTCGCAGACAGACACAGGATCGTTTCATTGGTTCGCTCTTCGTTCCTCTGCGTTGTCTGCGCCTTTGCGTTTGGAAGGAGGAAGTGGTCAGTACGTCCGGACTTTAGGTTCGAAGGTAGCAGCGGTCAGCGGCTTCAGGTGCACCGGTTTGTATTCCAGCCGATCGCCCTCCTTGAACCAGAGAGTGTGCTTGAGCCAGTTGACGTCGTCGCGCTGGTGATGGTCGGCCCGGTCGTGGGCGCCACGGCTTTCCTTGCGTGCATCGGCAGAAACCATGCTCGCGCGCGCCACTTCGATCAGGTTGTCGAGCTCCAGCGCCTCGATGCGCGCAGTGTTGAACACCTTGCTCTTGTCCTTGATCTCGGTGCGCGTCGCGCGCTGTGCGATCTCCCGGATCCTTTTGACCCCCTCGGCTAGCAGATCGGGAAAGCGAAACACGCCGCAGTGCGCCTGCATGGTCCTGCGCATGTCATTGGCAACCTGATAGACGTTCTCGCCGCCGGTCTGGTGCTGCAGCCGGTCCAGACGCGCCCGCGTGTGGTCCGCTGCATCGTTGGGCAAGTCCTTGTGACCGGGGTTCCCGCGCAGGAACCGGATGACCCGGTCCCCGCTGGCCTTGCCGAACACCAGCAGGTCGGTGAGCGAGTTGGTGCCCAGACGATTGGCCCCGTGCACCGAAGCGCAGGCACACTCGCCAGCAGCGTAGAAGCCGGGCACTGCCGCCTCGGGGTCGCCGCCCGCCGGGGCGACCACCTCACCGTGGTAGTTGGTCGGGATGCCGCCCATCTGGTAGTGGACGGTGGGCACGACCGGGATGGGGTCGGTGACCGGATCGACGTTGGAGAACTTCCGCGCGATTTCCCGGATGCCCGGCAGCTTGCTCTCGATCAGCGCCGCGCCTAGGTGATCGAGCTTGAGCAGGACATGGTCGGCGTCCGGGCCGCAACCGCGGCCCTCCTTGATCTCGGTCGCCATGGCGCGCGAAACGACGTCACGACTGGCAAGATCCTTCATGGTGGGGGCGTAGCGCTCCATGAAGCGTTCCCCGTTCTTGTTCAGGAGATAACCGCCTTCGCCGCGCACGGCCTCGGTGATGAGCACGCCGGCACCGGCGACCCCGGTCGGGTGGAACTGCCAGAACTCCATGTCCTCCAGGGGGATGCCGGCGCGCGCAGCCATGCCCAGACCGTCGCCCGTGTTGATGTAGGCGTTGGTGCTGGCAGCGTAGATGCGCCCGGCTCCGCCGGTCGCAAACAGTACCGCACGCGCATGGAAGACGTACAGCTCACCGCTCTCCATCTCCAGGGCGGTCACGCCGAGCACCTGGCCGCTGGCATCGCGGATCAGATCGAGCGCCATCCACTCCACGAAAAAGTGCGTGTTGGCGCGCACGTTGCGCTGGTACAGCGTATGCAGCATGGCGTGACCGGTGCGGTCGGCTGCGCAGCAGCTGCGCTGCACCGGGCGTGCGCCGAAGTCCTGCGAATGCCCGCCGAAGGGACGCTGGTAGACGGTGCCGTCCTGGTTGCGGTCGAACGGCATGCCGAAGTGCTCCAGCTCGTAGACGACCTCGGGCGCCATGCGGCACATGAACTCGATGGTGTCCTGGTCGCCCAGGTAGTCCGACCCCTTGATGGTGTCGTACATGTGCCACAACCAACTGTCCTCCCCCATGTTGCCGAGCGCGGCGCCGATGCCGCCCTGCGCTGCGACCGTATGCGAACGGGTCGGGAACACCTTGGACAGCACGGCGACCTTGAAGCCGGCCTCCGCCAACTGCAGGGACGCGCGCATGCCGGCGCCGCCCGCCCCCACGATCACCGCATCGAACTTGCGAATCGGGATTGCCATTTACACGCTCCACACGATCTGCAACGCCCAGCCCGCGTAGGCCACCAGGGCGAGCGCGACGAGGACTTCGAGGCTCAGCCGAGCACCCGTAGGCTTGATGTAGTCCATCAGGATGTCGCGCATGCCGACCCAGGCATGCAGGAACAGGCTCACCAGGAAGACAAAGGTAGCGAGCTTCATCGCCTGGTTCGCGAACAGCGCCTTCCAGGCGCCGTAGTGGCGAGGCGGGGCAAATATCAGAATCAGCACGAACAGCAGCGTGTATAGGGCCATGACCACAGCGCTGACGCGCTGGATCATCCAGTCGCGCAGCCCGTAATGGGCCCCGACGACGATGCGCTTCACCATAGGAACACTCCCAGGACGATGGTCAGCACGATGCCGATTCCCAGCACGGCACGGCTGCTGCTGCGGGCCGCGGCCAGGCTGGTCCCGTAGTGCATGTCGAGCATCAGGAAGCGCAGCCCCGCGAAGAGATGGTGCAGGAAGGCCCACAGAAGGCCGATCAGGATCAGCTTCATGAGCGGTTGGGCGATCGCATCGCGGTAGCGCACATAGGAGTCTGGAGAAGCCAGGCTGGACTGCAGCAGCCACAGCAGCAGCGGCAGGAACAGGAACAAGCCGAAGCCGCTAATCCGGTGCAGGATGGACACCAGCCCGGGAACGGGGAGCTTGATTCTGGTCAGGTCCAGGTACTTGGGTCTGCTCTTGTTCATTGATGGCTCCGCTCAACCGGTGATCGAGTTGCGGTAGTGGTGCAGGCGCGTATCGCAGAGGCAGTGTCGCAGCTCGGCCGGCTCGTGTCGGTAGCTGAAGGCGATACGCTCGATCTGCAGCATCGGCGTGCCGGCCGGAACCTGCAGCAGAGCGGACACCTCGCGCGGGGCACCGACCGCCTTGAGACGTTCCTCGGCGTGCAGCACGCGCATGCCGAAGCGGGTTTCATACATGCTGTAGAGCATGCACTCGTGCTGGCGAACGACAGCTGCAGTGAGCCCTTTGAGACGGGGAGGCGGCAGGCGCACCTCCTCATAGCAAACCGGGGTATCGTTGAGCCTGAGGATCCGGGTAAGCAGGAACACGCTGCTGCCCGCGTTCAGGCCCAGCAGGCGGGCGGAGGCGGCGTCGCGCACCCGCTTGAGGTCCAGTAGCTCCGCGGTGAGCTCCTTGAGCTCGGCATCGTCGGGCGTGATGCGCAGGAAGGGGAATTGGCTGCGTTCCTCGGCGTGCGAGGCGACGAACGTGCCGCGGCCCTGCTGGCGTACCAGCACCCGCTCTTCGGCCAACTCGGAAACGGCCTTGCGGACGGTGCCCTGGCTGACGCTATAGCGCCCGGCCAGCTCAATCTCGCTGGGGATTGGCTCCCCTGGACGCCACTCGCCGGACATGAGGCTCTGAGTAATCAGCCCCTTGATCTGTCGGTACAGCGGCTGAAACGCGGGAAAATCCGGACCTGGCTTCATGATCGGAGTCGATTTGTAGCACGAATCATACCCCTCCGCCAAGCGGTCTTATATAAGATACAAGACCTGTTTGACAGCGCCGCGGGGCCTTGGCTAACATCTCGCGTTCGCTTTCATCGGCTCGTGCCGCGCCCGCCTCGCCCCGCGTAGCGACGATCTTCGCGCGGTTCGATCCCCGATCGCCCAGTTAAGTTTCGTCATCGCCAGGAGAGCGCAATCATCATGAGAGCCCCCGTCCGAGTCGCCGTCACCGGTGCCGCCGGCCAGATCGGCTACAGCCTGCTGTTCAGGATCGCTGCCGGCGAGATGCTGGGGAGGGATCAGCCGGTGGTCCTGCAGATGCTGGAAATCCCGGTGGAGAAAGCGCAGAAGGCGCTGCAGGGTGTGATGATGGAGATGGAAGACTGCGCCTTCCCGCTGCTGGCCGGGATGGTCGGCACGGACGAGCCGCGCAAGGCATTCAAGGACGCCGATATCGTGCTGCTCGTCGGCGCCAGGCCGCGCGGGCCCGGCATGGAGCGCAAGGACCTGCTGATGGAGAACGCCAAGATCTTCATCGAGCAGGGGCGAGCCCTCGACGAGGCCGCTAAACGCGACGTCCGCGTGCTGGTGGTGGGCAACCCCGCCAACACCAACGCCTACATCGCGATGAAGAACGCGCCCGGTCTCAAGCCAGGAAACTTCACCGCCATGATGCGGTTGGACCACAACCGGGCCATCTCGCAGGCCGCCGGGAAGGTGGGCAAACCCGTTGCAGATATCCGGAAGATCACAATCTGGGGCAACCACTCCGCTACCCAGTATCCCGACCTGTTCCAGGCCGAGGTTGGCGGGCAGAAGCTGTGGCCGATGATCAACGACCAGGCTTGGCTCGAAGGCACCTTTATCCCCACCGTCCAGAAGCGCGGCGCCGCGATCATCGACGCGCGTGGCGCCTCATCGGCAGCCAGCGCCGCGAACGCGGCCATCGACCATATTCGCGACTGGGTTAACGGAACGCGGGATGGCGACTGGGTCACTATGGGTATCCCCTCGGATGGCAGCTACGGCATCCCCGAGGGTGTGATCTACGGCTATCCTGTAACCTGCCGCAATGGCAGCTATCAGATCGTCCAAGGCATCGACGTCAGCCCCTTCAGCCGTGCCCGCATGGACGCCACTCACAAGGAGCTGCTCGAGGAGCGCGACGCTGTCAAGGGCATGTTCAGCTGACGGGGCCAAGGCCGGAATACATCATAATGGCCGCCAGGACGCCAAGGCCGCCAAGAAAAGCTTGTCCGTGGTAAGGGAATTGGGCCCTTCAGCATCGACGTGCCAGAAGGCTTTCCCGTTGACCTTGCTCCACCGGTGATGCCTTTCTCGTTTTCTTGGCGTCTTGGCGTCTTGGCGGCTCTGTTCTAGAGGTCGGGATGAGCAATCAGTCGGCGGGAGCGAAGTTCAGAGCAGCGGTGCAGGCAGAAAAGCCGCTGCAGGTCATCGGCACGATCAACGCCTACCACGCACGACTTGCAGAGCGGGTGGGCTATAAGGCCATCTACCTATCCGGTGGTGGAGTGGCGGCCGGCTCGCTCGGAGTGCCCGATCTGGGCATCAGCACTCTCGACGACGTGCTGACCGACGTGCGCCGCATCACCGACGTTTGCAGCCTGCCACTGCTGGTAGACGTGGACACCGGGTTCGGCAGCGCCTTCAATATCGCCCGCACGGTAAAGTCCCTGATCAAGTTCGGCGCCGGGGCCATGCACATCGAGGACCAGGTGCAGGCCAAGCGCTGCGGCCACCGTCCCGGCAAAGAGATCGTCCCGAAGGACGAGATGGTCGATCGCATCAAGGCCGCCGCCGATGCACGCACCGACGCGGACTTCGTCATCATGGCCCGAACCGATGCTCTGGCGGTGGAGGGCCTGGACGCCGCCATCGAGCGCGCCCGTGCCTGCGTTGAGGCGGGGGCGGACATGATCTTCCCTGAAGCCATGACCGAGCTGGCCATGTACCGGAAGTTCGCCGACGCCGTGCAGGTGCCGGTCCTGGCAAACATCACCGAGTTCGGCAAGACGCCTTTGTTCACTGTCGACGAGCTGCGCTCCGCCAACGTCAGCCTGGTCCTGTACCCTCTATCTGCCTTCCGCGCCATGAACAAGGCGGCGCTCATGGTGTACGAAGCGGTCCGGCGCGAAGGCACCCAGAAGAACGTACTCGGGGGCATGCAAACCCGCGACGAGCTGTACGACTACCTCGACTACCACAAGTATGAGCAGAAGCTCGACGACCTCTTCGCAAAGGAACGGAAACGATGAGCGACAGCCAAGCCACCGCCGCCCCCAAGCCGAAGAAGTCCGTCGCGCTCTCCGGAGTCCCGGCCGGAAACACGGCCCTGTGCACCGTCGGCCGCCAGGGCAACGATCTGCACTATCGCGGCTATGACATCCTGGAGTTCGCCGAAACTGCGGAGTTCGAGGAGGTCGCCTACCTGCTGGTGCACGGCAAGCTGCCTACTGCGGCCGAGCTCGCTGCTTACAAGCAGAAGCTCAAGGCCCTGCGCGGCCTCCCGGCCGCCGTGCAGGACATTCTGGAATGTATCCCGGCAAGTACGCACCCCATGGACGTGCTGCGCACGGGCTGCTCCGCGCTGGGCGCGGTACTGCCGGAGCCTCTCGACCACAAGATCGCCGAGGCGCGCAACGTGGCCGACCGGCTGATGGCCAGCTTCGGCTCCATGCTGCTGTACTGGTATCACTTCTCCCACTCGGGCCGGCGCATCGACGTGGAGACCGACGACGACTCGATCGGCGGTCATTTCCTCCATCTCCTGCACGGCAAGAAGCCTTCGGCGCTGTGGGTGCGCGCCATGCACACCTCGCTGATCCTCTACGCCGAGCATGAGTTCAACGCTTCGACCTTTGCCGCGCGAGTCATCGCCGGCACCGGCTCGGACATGTACTCGGCCATCACCGGGGCGATCGGCGCGCTCAAGGGCCCCAAGCATGGCGGCGCCAACGAGTTCGCCTTCGACACCATCGGCCGTTACGATACGCCGGACGAGGCTGAGGCCGACATCGTGCAGCGCATCGCCGAGAAGCAGATCATCATCGGGTTCGGTCACCCCGTCTATACGATCTCTGATCCCCGCAACAAGGTGATCAAGGAGGTCGCCCGCCGGCTGTCCCAGGACGCCGGTGATATGAAGCTGTTCGACATCTCCACACGGGTCGAGCAGGTCATGTGGCGGGAGAAGAAGATGTTCCCCAACCTGGATTGGTATAGCGCCACCAGCTACCACATGATGGGGGTCCCGACCGCGATGTTCACTCCGGTGTTCGTCATCAGCCGCACCTCGGGCTGGTCGGCACACGTCATCGAGCAGCGCATCGACGGCAAGATCATCCGGCCGAGCGCCAACTACACGGGACCCGAGGATCTCAAGTGGGTCCCTCTGGACAAGCGCACTTACTAAGCCTCCCAACCGCAGAGACGCAGAGGGCGCAGAGGTTCGCAGAGGAGATCCGGAGCTTTTCTCCGCGCTCTTTGCGTCTCTGCGGCTCAATCTTCAGGCAGGAAATATGTCCGCACACATCTCCAACGTCCGCCCCGATCCCGACAGAGTCCTCGTCGACATCGCCGAGTACGCTCTCCACCACGACGTCGCCAGCCAGGAGGCGTACAACACCGCGCGCCTGTGTCTGACGGACACTCTGGGCTGCGGGCTCGAGGCCTTGTCCTATCCGGCGTGCACCAAGATGCTCGGCCCGGTCGTGCCCGGGACGGTGGTGCCCAACGGCGCCAAGGTGCCCGGCACGCAGTTCCAGCTCGATCCGGTACAGGCGGCCTTCAACATCGGCGCCATGATCCGCTGGCTGGACTTCAACGACACCTGGTTGGCCGCGGAATGGGGCCACCCCTCGGACAACCTCGGCGGCATCCTCGCCACCGCCGACTGGTTGTCGCGCACCGCAGTGGCAGGCGGCAAGCAGCCCCTGATCGTCCGCGACGTCCTCACCGCCATGATCAAGGCTCACGAGATCCAGGGCGTGATGGCCCTGGAGAACAGCTTCAACCGGGTGGGGCTCGACCACGTGGTCCTGGTGAAGCTGGCCAGCACGGCGGTGGTGACACGCATGCTGGGCGGCAACCGCGACGAGATCATCAACGCGGTGTCGCAGGCGTGGGTCGACGGCCAGTCGCTGCGCACCTACCGGCATGCTCCCAACACCGGGTCGCGCAAATCGTGGGCGGCGGGTGATGCGACCAGCCGCGCAGTGCGCCTGGCGCTCATCACCATGAAAGGCGAGATGGGCTATCCCTCGGTGCTCACGGCCAAGACCTGGGGCTTCTACGACGTCCTGTTCAAGGGCAACCAGTTCAAGTTTCAACGGCCTTACGGCTCGTACGTCATGGAGAACGTGCTGTTCAAGATCTCTTTCCCCGCCGAGTTCCATGCCCAGACGGCGGTAGAGTGCGCCATGCAGCTGCACCCGCAAGTCAAGGACCGGCTTGACCAGATCCAGAGGATCGTGATCCGCACCCACGAGTCGGCCATCCGCATCATCGACAAGAAAGGGCCGCTCAACAACCCCGCCGACCGCGACCACTGCATCCAGTACATGGTCGCCGTGCCGCTCATTCACGGCCGGCTCACGGCAGCCGACTACGAGGACGATGTTGCGTCCGACCCCCGTGTCGACGCACTGCGCGAAAAGATGGAGTGTGTGGAGGACAAGCAGTTCAGCGCCGACTACCTGGATCCCGAGAAGCGCTCGATCGCCAACGGGATCGCCGTCCACTTCAAGGGTGGCACCAAGACCAGCGAGGTGGTGGTCGAGTACCCCATCGGGCATCGCCGCCGCCGAGCCGAGGGTATCCCTGTGCTGGAGGCGAAGTTCCGCACCAATCTGCTGCGGCGCTTCCCGGCCAAGCAGGCCGCCGCCATCCTGGCGCTCACCAAGGATCAGCAGCGGCTCGAGGACACGCCGGTTCACGAGTTCGTCGACATGTTTGTGATCTAGACCATCCAAACCCATCTAAACGACATCTAAACGGCGTTAACCGCACAGGCGCAGAGACGCAGAGAAAACCGATCACGAGTTCGCTCCGGTGTGGCCTGCCTGTTCCGATCTGGGCGTGACTCGGGTGTGTTCGGATCTCCTCTGCGTCCTCTCTTTTTCTCCCCTGCGTCCTCGGCGTTGAAGGATTTGTCTTAAGGAACGTGAGGCCCACGCAATGAGCCACAACCTGCACAACACGCTGCAAGAGTTCAAGGTCGGCGCCGGCAAGACCGGCAAGCTCTACTCTATCCCGGCGCTCGGGAAAGCCCTGGGCGCAAAGATCTCGCGCCTGCCGGT